>Ga0207975_100697_pt1 | contig 14481 bp, 14 predicted proteins | sample LakWasMe91_HOW11_2_FD_183913 | JGI IMG/M metagenome (GOLD analysis project Ga0207975, IMG submission 183913) | Freshwater sediment methanotrophic microbial communities from Lake Washington under simulated oxygen tension - Sediment Metagenome... | ecosystem: Environmental > Aquatic > Freshwater >...
TTATTCCCAACCCGATTCGTACGATGGAGCAAGTCAATCAGGTTTTTGTGCCGAATATTGAAGAAACTTTAGGGTATGTGATGGATGCTGTAAAACTGACTAAAGAAATGCTGAACGACGAAGTGCCGTTAATCGGTTTCGCCGGTTCGCCTTGGACGATTTTCTGTTATGCCGTGGAAGGCAAAGGTTCCAAAAGTTTTGATACCGCTAAAGGATTCTGTTTCTCCAATCCGGTAGCGGCGAACACTTTATTGCAAAAAATCACCGATACGACCATTCTATATTTAAAAGAAAAAGTAAAAGCCGGTTGTAATGCCATTCAAATTTTCGATTCTTGGGGTGGCATGTTATCTCCGGAAGACTATAAAGAATTCTCTTGGAAATACATCAACCAAATCGTTGAAGCTCTAGCCGAAGACACTAAAGTCATCGTCTTCGGAAAAGGTTGTTGGTTTGCCTTAAACGATATGGCCAAATCCAAAGCGTCAGCCTTAGGTGTTGACTGGACTTGCTCGCCAAGAAACGCCCGTTATTTAACCGGTGGCAAAATCACTTTACAAGGAAACTTCGACCCGAGTCGTTTGTTATCGCCTATCCCAACCATCAAAAAAATGGTGCACGAAATGATAGACGAATTCGGCAAAGACAATTACATCGTAAACTTAGGCCACGGCATTTTACCCAACATTCCGGTAGATCACGCTAAGGCGTTTATCGAAGCAGTAAAAGAATACAAATCATAGTTGCTGAGCAGCTGAGCCACTGAGTAGCTAAGTAAAACTCAGTCACTCAGTCACTCAGTTACTCAGTTACTCAAAAAATGAAAGACCAATTTTACCCATACATACTTCAACTCCAAGACCAAATCTGTGCCGGTTTGGAAGCCGTTGATGGCGTAGCGAAATTCCGCGAAGACCTATGGCAACGTCCCGAAGGCGGCGGTGGCAGAACACGCGTGATTGAGAACGGTCAGGTTTTTGAAAAGGGCGGCGTTAACATTTCTGCCGTTCACGGCAAATTGCCCGACACCATGCAAAAAATGTTTGGTGTTGGTGAAGCTGATTTTTTCGCCTGCGGACTAAGCTTGGTCATTCACCCTAAAAACCCAATGGTACCAACCGTGCATGCCAATTGGCGTTATTTCGAAATGTATGATACTTCGACAGAGCTCAGCACAGGCTCACGAAAAGTCATCAATAGTTGGTTTGGCGGCGGACAAGATTTAACGCCATATTATCTGTTTGAAGAAGACGCCATTCATTTTCATCAAACTTGCAAAAATGCTTGTGACAAGCATAACGCCGAGTTTTATCCGAAATACAAAAAACAATGTGATGCTTATTTTTGGAATGCGCATCGCAACGAAGCTCGTGGCATCGGAGGTTTGTTCTTCGATTACTGCAAAGCCACTGATGAAATGACCATGCAGGATTGGTATAATTTCGTAACCGAAGTCGGCAACAGTTTCCTGCAAGCCTATGTGCCGATTGTAGAAAGAAGAAAAGAATTACCCTTTACGGAAGCCCAACGCAACTGGCAGGAAATCCGTCGTGGTCGTTATGTCGAATTCAATTTGGTACACGACAAAGGCACGCTTTTCGGATTAAAAACCAACGGTCGCATCGAATCGATTTTGATGAGTTTACCGCCACATGTGCAATGGGTGTACGACCATCATCCGGAAGTTGGCAGCGAAGAAGAAAAATTAATTAAAGTATTAGAAAACCCAATAGATTGGATTTAATTAAACCATATAAGTCATGTAAGAAAATATAAGAAAAACTTAAATAAACTTATATGACTTATATGGTTCAAAAACAAAACAAAACAAAACTATGTTCCCACTACAAAGAGGCAGAAGATTACGTGTTAACGAAAGCATTCGTTCGTTAGTCCGAGAAACTACACTTTCACCAGCCGATTTCATGTTTCCCATGTTCATCGCCGAAGGTGAAAATTACCAATCCGAGATTCCATCCATGCCGGGTATTTTCCGTCGTTCGTTGGATTTAACGGTAGAAGAAGTGAAGGAGTTATTCGCTTTAGGCATTCGCGCTGTGAATATTTATGTGAAAGTCGATGAAAGCTTAAAAGACAACACCGGTAAAGAAGCCTGGAATCCCAACGGATTGATGCAACGCGCCATTCGCGACATCAAAGCGGCTTGTCCGGAAATGATTGTCATGCCCGATGTAGCTTTAGATCCGTATTCCATTTATGGTCACGACGGTATCATCGAAAACGGCGATGTTGCCAACGATGCCACTAACGAAGCCTTAGTCAAAATGGCCGTTTCGCACGCCCAAGCCGGAGCCGATTTTGTAGCTCCCAGCGATATGATGGACGGACGTGTTTTAAGATTACGCCAAGGCTTAGATGCTGCAGGTTTTCAACAGGTAGGAATTATGAGTTATTCGGCCAAATATGCTTCTGCTTTTTACGGACCGTTCCGCGATGCGTTAGACAGCGCACCAAGAGAGGCCGATGTAGTCGTGCCGAAAGACAAAAAGACTTACCAAATGGACTATGCCAACCGCATCGAAGCCGTCAAAGAAGCCTTGATGGACGTTGAAGAAGGCGCCGATATGGTGATGGTCAAACCCGGAATCGCGTATTTGGATATCGTTCGCGAAGTCAAAAATGCAGTCAACGTTCCCGTAACGGTTTTCCACGTATCGGGTGAATACGCCATGATCAAAGCCGCTGCCGAAAGAGGTTGGCTCGACCACGACAAAATCATGATGGAGCAACTCATGTGCATCAAACGCGCCGGTGCCAGCTTGATTTCGACGTATTTTGCCAAAGAAGCCGCGATTTTACTGAATCAATAATTGTCATCCCGTCCCGAAGCTTCGGGAGTCGAGGGATAGGAGCGACCCGAGCGATAGCGAATTGGCGAAGCAAGGGCTCGGGATTTATCAGTTATCCATTTTCCCGCTTTCCGTTGCAATTCTTTTTTTGTCACCCTGAGCGGAGTCGAAGGGTTTTGATACTAAAAAAGAATTTCCACTTCAATCTGGGCTAAAAGAAAAACGCATTGCATTTTTATACACTATGAAAAAGAGATTATTGCTACTATTGGTCATCACTTTCGCTTCTTGTAAAAAGGAAACTGAACCAACAGAAAATAAACCCCAACACGACGAATCGGCCGTAGCCGTTTCCGGAGAAGAACTGTTTTCAGGTAAAGGCACTTGTACTGCTTGTCATTTACCCGACCAAAAAGTCATCGGGCCAAGCATAACCGAAATTGCCAAAATCTACAAAGAAAAAAACGGCAGTATCGTAGCTTTCCTCAAAGAAGAAGCCGAACCGATAGTCGACCCAAGCCAATACGAAACCATGAAAACCAACTTCGCCATCACCAAAAAAATGAGCGAAGCCGAGTTGAAAGCTTTGGAAGAGTACATCCTTAGTTTTTCTAAATAACAGCTTTCGTCAGTTCGAGTATCCCGATTTTAATCGGGATGTATCGAGAACTTTACTAACTTTAGCTCATGGAAACTGCTTTTATAGAATCGCCTTTAGGAATCACCAAAATAGTGGGCGACGCCAACGGCATTACTGAAATATCAGTCTTGAGCGAAGGGAAAAAATCCCCAAAAATTCCTGACAGTCTAAAGGAATGTGTTGCCCAATTGCAAGAATATTTTAGAGGTGAACGCAAGGAATTCGATTTCAAAATTAATCCGCAAGGCACCGAGTTCCAGCAAAAAGTGTGGCAGGAACTACTCAATATTCCTTTTGGCAAAACTATGTCTTATCTCGATTTATCCAAGAAATTAGGCGATGTCAAAGCCATCAGAGCCGTTGCATCGGCTAACGGAAAAAATCCCCTGTGGATCGTTGTTCCCTGTCACCGTGTTATAGGCAGCAACGGTTCGTTAACGGGTTATGCCGGTGGCTTGTGGCGCAAAAAATGGTTATTGGAACATGAAAGTCCAAGCGCACAACAATCACTTTTTTAAGTATTTTTCTTTCATATTGAAAATAAATCCGTACTTTTAAATCAGTTATTTCTTAATATTTTGTCATGATTGAAAAAATACAACTCAACAATATACTTTTTCTCGACATCGAAACCGTTCCGGAAGAAGACAATTTCAACGCCTTAGACAACGAGATGAAATTGCTTTGGGAACAAAAAACGCAATACCAAAGACGCGACGAATACACTCCGGAAGATTTTTACGAACGCGCCGGTATTTGGGCCGAGTTTGGTAAAATCGTTTGTATATCTGTCGGCTATTTTGCCAACAAGAGCGATATTAGAAATTTTAGAGTAACGTCGTTTTTCGGTGAAGAAAAAAAGATTCTAAAGGATTTTTCTAATTTGTTAGACACGCACTTTAACGGTGCGCAACATTTGCTTTGCGGTCATAATGCCAAAGAATTCGACTTTCCGTTTATTGCCCGAAGAATGATTATCAACCAAGTTGCCATTCCGAGTAAACTGAATTTATTCGGGAAAAAACCTTGGGAAATTCCGCATTTAGACACCTTGGAATTGTGGAAATTCGGCGATTACAAGCATTTTACATCTTTAAAATTATTGACCAAAATTCTAGGCATTCCTTCACCCAAAGGCGATATCGACGGTAGCCAAGTAGCCCACGTTTTTTACATAGAAAAAGACATCGACCGCATTGTGACTTATTGTGAAAAAGATGTGATTGCTGTAGCCCAAATTTTTCTTCGACTGCGAAGAGAAGAATTATTAATAGAAGATGAAATTTTACATGTGTAAAAGCTCAATCATTATACTACTTTTAAATAATCCTCAGACCGCACCATTACGAGTATGCATTCATAGAAATGCTTATTAATTTAGCCAATCATCGATAATTTTTTTCTCTGCCATATGGAGAAATAGTATATTTACCAAAAAACACGATTATGGTTTTAAGTAGATTTTGGTTGGTCATTTTTGTAGCCTCCATCGCTTTTGTAATTTTTAGTTTAGCGTCAGGGGACAGCTATTCTATCGACTACGTACTAAACGGAAAAAAAGACGATCCGATTTTGATTTCGGAAAAATACTTAAACGATATTCCAAAGTTTATCCAAGACAGCATTCAAAAAAGTGAGGAAAAATCATTTGTTATCAATCGAGATACTTTAAATGCAGATACGACTTATGTCTACAAAAATCAAACAGTAAAAATTTACAGTGGTGTCCAAAAATCGGATGGGTTACTGCCTACTTGTAAAAACAGTTTACTCGATTTAATTATCCCGCTCATTGCTTATTTGGCCTTCTTTTGCGGCTTGATGGAATTGTTGATTGTTTCCGGTGCAGCTGAAAAATTGGCTAAAAGATTAAGTCCGGTGTTTGCTAAAGTTTTCCCTACGGTTCCTAAAAACCATGAATCGATATCGTATATGACCTTGAACTTTGCCGCTAATTTCCTCGGATTAGACTCTGCTGCCACGCCTTTCGGTTTAAAAGCCATGCAAAGTTTACAGGAAATTAATCCGGAAAAAGAAAAAGCCAGCGATGCCCAAATTATGTTCATGTGTTTGCACGCTGCCGGTTTAACCTTAATTCCAACCTCAATCATCGGGTATCGCGCTGCTGAAAATGCGGCTAATCCGGCTGATGTGATGTTGCCTTGTATCATCACTTCGTTTATCGGAACCATAGCGGCCATGATAATTGTTGGGATTCGTCAAAAAATCAATTTCAAAAGTGCCACTTTGATTGTAGCACTGATGACAGTAGTTTCTGCTATAGTTGGATTGCTGTTTTACATTAACGGTTTGGATTTGGTAGGCAAAAACTTTTTCACCGCTAATTTATCCGGGTTGATGCTGGTGGCTATTATTGCTTTTACTTTGGTGTTTTCTTTTATAAACGAGCAAAAGTTTGTGGCTAAAAGCACAACCATTTTCGATGCTTTTGTAACAGGTGCCAACAATGGATTGCAAACCGGAGTGAAAATTTTCCCTTACGTGATGGGTATGTTAGTCGCTATTTCTTTTTTCAGAAACAGCGGACTTTTTGAAATCATCAGCAATTGGATTTCGTTTGCTTTTTCGAATATCGGGGTGAGTAAACAAATCACAGATTCCTTGCCGGTGGCGATGTTACGCCCATTCAGTTCCGGTGGTTCGCGAGGCTTTATGATTGATGCGATGCGTAGCTTTGGCCCCGATTCGTTTACTGCGCGGTTGAGTTGTATCTTCCAATGCAGTGCCGAAACTACTTTTTATGTGATTGCGGTTTACTTTGGTTCTGTCAACATCAAAAACACCCGTTACACTTTAGGCACTATGCTTTTGGTTGACTTGATTTGTGTGATTACCGCGATTTTTGTGGCGAGTTGGTTTTTTTAAAAAGTAACTACACCAATTTAGCAATTATTTAATTTCACCTGTCACGCACTTTGCGTAACTTTACGCTTTACATTAAAATTACATTATGGACTTTATATACCAAGATCCGTATCCTATTTTAAAAGACGATACGCAATACAAAAAAATCACTTCCGAGTACGTAAAAACGGAACAATTAGGCGATAGAGAAATTCTAACGGTTGATCCTAAAGGATTGGAATTGTTAGCGCAAGAAGCGATGATAGATGTATCATTTATGCTGCGTACGTCACATTTGCAGAAATTGGAAAACATTCTAAACGATCCGGAAGCGACCGATAACGACCGATTTGTAGCCTATAATTTATTGCAAAATGCCGCTGTAGCAGTAGAAGGCGAATTACCGTCGTGTCAAGATACCGGAACGGCAATTGTGATGGCCAAAAAAGGTGAAAACGTGTTTACCGGTGTAGATGATGCTGAATGGTTGTCGAAGGGAATTTTCAATTCTTATCAAATAAAGAATTTACGTTACTCTCAAATCGTGCCGATTACGATGTTTGAGGAGAAAAACTCCGGGTCGAATCTTCCGGCACAGATTGATATTTATGCCAAAAAAGGAGCGAGCTACGAATTTTTATTCTTGGCCAAAGGTGGCGGAAGTGCCAATAAGACGTTTTTGTACCAAAAAACAAAATCGTTATTAAACGAAAAATCGATGGATGAATTCATCCGCGAGAAAATAAAAGACTTAGGAACTTCAGCTTGTCCACCGTATCACTTGGCGTTAGTGATTGGAGGCACTTCTGCAGAAGCCAACTTGGCCGCAGTGAAAAAAGCTTCAGCCGGTTATTACGATAATTTGCCAACATCAGGAAATATGGCCGGTCAGGCGTTCCGCGATTTGGAATGGGAACAAAAAGTATTACAAATTTGCCAAGAAAGCGCCATTGGTGCTCAGTTTGGAGGTAAATATTTTGCCCACGATGTACGCGTTATTCGTTTGCCTAGACACGCCGCTTCTTGTCCGGTTGGATTAGGCGTTTCGTGTTCAGCCGATAGAAATATCAAAGCCAAAATTACCAAAGATGGTATTTTCTTAGAGCAATTGGAAACCAATCCGAAACAGTTTTTACCGGCAGTACCGCCACATTTGGAAGCACCGATAGAAATTGATTTGAACCGACCGATGAGTGAAATTTTAGCCGAGTTGACCAAATACCCAATCAAAACCCGATTGAAATTGAACGGAACCGTAATCGTAGCCCGTGATATTGCCCACGCCAAAATCAAAGAATTATTGGATGACGGGAAACCAATGCCTGAGTATTTTAAAAACCATCCGGTGTATTACGCCGGTCCTGCTAAAACGCCGGAAGGCATGCCGTCAGGAAGTTTCGGACCAACCACTGCAGGAAGAATGGATGTGTATGTGGATGAATTCCAAAGCCACGGCGGCAGCATGATTATGTTGGCCAAAGGCAATCGCAGTAAAGAGGTAATGAATGCTTGTAAAAAATACGGAGGTTTCTATTTAGGTTCTATCGGAGGTCCTGCGGCGATATTAGCCAAAGAAAATATTTTAAAAGTAGAAGTGGTAGATTTTGAAGAATTAGGTATGGAAGCCGTTCGCAAAATTACCGTGAAAGATTTCCCGGCGTTTATCATTACCGACGACAAAGGAAACGACTTCTTTGCTAATTTATAAGATGTTGTTTACCGAAACCTTTTCCGAATTCTATAACCACGTCAAAGACAGTTTGACCGATGGTACTTTTGCTAAATTGACCTTAGCTAAAACCATTGGCAACACCGATTTGATGAATATTTATGTGCGTCCGATAGTGGAAGAAAAGGTTTTGCAATTAGAATTGAAATACAAATTCCAAAGAGAAGAGATTGTCGAAATCCATACTATTGATTCGGCCTTTCCCAGATTGTTGGAGTTTATCAACAATCCGTTTTTGTCGGCTATATTGTTTACCACCGAATTTGATTTGGTCTACAAACTCAACAAAAAACGAGCCGTCAGCATCAACGAAGCCGCTCCGAGTTTCGCTCATGCTTCGCCGGTGTTGTTGGAGTATTTAGGAAAGTAGCATAATTTTAATCCATAAAAAAACCACAAGTTTCCATTGAAATTTGTGGTTTTATTTTATAATTGGTTTTGATTAAATCACCATTTCCGGAATCTCGCCTTCAATGATTAATTCGGCTTCTGTCGAGGCAATAATATGATCTACCGAAACGCCAGGTGCGCGCTCTAACAGTTTGAATCCTTTAGGTGTAATTTCCATTACGGCCAATTCGGTTACTACTTTTTTCACACAACCAACACCCGTTAACGGCAGCGTACATCTTTTTAAAATTTTGCTTTCGCCGGCTTTGTTTACGTGCATCATGGCTACAATAATATTTTCAGCCGACGCTACTAAATCCATCGCTCCGCCCATTCCTTTGACCATTTTACCAGGGATTTTCCAGTTGGCAATGTCACCGTTTTCGGCGACTTCCATCGCACCTAAAATGGTTAAATCTACTTTCTGACTGCGGATCATCCCAAAACTGAAAGCCGAGTCGAAGAAACTCGCTCCCGGTAAAGTGGTGATGGTTTGTTTTCCGGCGTTGATGACATCGGCGTCTTCTTCTCCTTCGAATGGGAATGGCCCCATACCTAACACGCCGTTTTCAGATTGAAACTCCACTGAAATATCAGTACGTACATAATTAGCCACTAGGGTTGGAATTCCAATGCCAAGATTCACAAAGTATTTGTCTTTGACTTCTTGGGCTATTCTTTTTGCAATATCGTTTTTATCTAACATAATTTGATGATTTGAAAATTTGATGATTTGAAAATTATGACTTCTTGCTTGAAGAGATAATTTTGGATAAAATCAAATTTATAGATTGTATTTCTTTGAATAATTCTTCATTTGGATTGGGGTAAAATTCAGATTCTTTACACAAGGTTAGCCAATATTGAACTTCATCAGCTTCTTTTGCAGCAATCTTGAATTTATGGATAAAATCAGCTTTACTTTCTGCATTTTGAGCTTCTCTTATGTTGGCTCCAATAGATGTCCCGCTTCTGAAAATTTGACAGGCCATTTCGAAACGATTAGTTTGCCTAATACATTCGACATAGTCAATTATTTTTAATGAGAATTCAAAACTTAGTTTTACTATTAAATTGTCCTTGTCGTTTCTCATCTTCAAATTTTCAAATTAATCCATTTTCAAATTTATCGTTGTCTAACGGTACGTTGCTCAATTCTCTTTTCAAATTTCTCGCCTTTAAAAATGCGTTGCACCATAATGCCCGGGATGTGAATTTGATTCGGGTCGAGTGTTCCCACCGGAACCAATTCTTCTACTTCGGCGATGGTGATTTTGGCAGCACCGGCCATAGGCGCATTAAAGTTACGAGCGGTTCCTTTAAAGATAAGGTTTCCGGCTTCGTCACCTTTCCAGGCTTTTACGATGGAGAAATCGGCTTTATAGGCCAATTCCATGATGTGCATTTTGCCATTGAATTCACGGACTTCTTTTCCTTCAGCAACTTCGGTCCCGTAGCCGGCCGGAGTAAAGAATGCCGGAATTCCGGCTTGTGCGGCGCGACATTTTTCAGCTAAGGTTCCTTGTGGTGTGAGTTCTACTTCCAACTCGCCCGACAACATTTGGCGTTCGAATTCGGCATTCTCTCCTACATAAGAAGAAATCATTTTTTTGATTTGTCGTTTTTGAAGCAATAAGCCCAAACCGAAATCGTCTACGCCGGCATTGTTGGAGATGCAAGTTAAATTGGTTGTGCCTTTTTGAACTAATTCGGCTATACTGTTTTCCGGGATGCCGCAAAGGCCAAAGCCACCAAGCATGATGGTCATGCCGTCTTCGATGCCTTGCAGTGCTTCTTGTACAGAGTTCACTTTTTTATTGATCATATCGATTGTAGTGTAGTTTGTGCCGTAAATTTAGGAATTAAATAGCGAATGCCGAAAATAAAAAATCCCATCTACTAAAGGTAAATGGGATTTTTCTATGTCTAGCCCCGATGGGAATGGCATCCTTTTATTGCTTTACATTTAAAGCTCTTTGACTATGCTCAGCGTGACAAAGCAATAAAAGATACAGTGGACAGCGGGAAACAGCTCCTAAAATTACATTTCAAATTCGTCGGTGCTTTGTTCTTCCTCCGGATTGTCTACGGCAGTCGAATCGGTTTCGGCTTTTGGCGGTGACCAACAATCGACCTTAATCGATAGGTTATCCGGTCGTTGGAAAGGATCTTTAGAGATTTGCAGGTCTTTGTCTTCGTAACATTTTTCCATCATATAACCCCAAATTGGGAGTGCAGCCGTGGCACCTTGTCCGTAAGTTATGCCTTTGAAACGGGCAGAACGATCTTCGCAACCTACCCAAACTCCGGTGACTAAATTCGGCACCATTCCGATAAACCAACCATCGGATTGATTTTGAGAAGTTCCGGTTTTACCCGCAATTGGATTGGTGAACATATACGGATAGCCGGTCCAACGGTTGTCGCCACTTCCGCCGCCTTCAGTTCTCAAACGAACTCCCGAACCGCTTTCGGTTACGCCTTCGAGTAACTTGATTACGGCATAAGCGATGTCTTTGTTTAATACATCGTGTGTATCAGGAACAGGTTCGTACAATACGACACCGTTTTTATCTTCGATTCTGCTAATGAATTGCGGTTTGATGTAAACGCCTTGGTTGGCAAAGGTACTGTAAGCCGCAACCATATCTTCCACGGTGATTTCTACAGCTCCTAAAGCAATAGAAGGTTGGTTTGGAATGTCGGCTTTTACCCCTAATTTTTTGGTCAATGCCGCTACAGATTCCGGTCCGGTTTTATCAATCAATTTAGCTGAAACGGTATTGATAGACAAGGCTAAAGCACGTTTTAAAGTGACCATGCCACGGTATTGGTGGTCGGAGTTTTTAGGTTCCCAATCTTCTGTCACATTGTGACGGCCTTTGTGAATCATAAACGGACTGTCGATGATAGAATCGCAAGGTGACATGCCTAATTGTTCGATGGCTGTGGCGTATACAAAAGGTTTGAAAGTCGAACCTACTTGGCGCGCACCTTGTCCAACGTGATCGTATTGGAAGTATTTGTAATCGATACCGCCCACCCAAGCTTTGATGTGACCGGTTTGCGGTTCCATCGACATCAATCCGGCTTGCAAGAAGTGCTTGTAATAACGGATAGAATCGCGTGGCGTCATGGTGGTGTCAATTTCTCCTTTCCAAGAAAAAATTTTCATTTTAGTTTTCACGTCGAAGGAAGCGATGATTTCTTCTTCGGTTTTATCCATGTCTTTCATCACGCGCCAACGTTCTGAGTTTTTCATGGCTTGCGTCATGATGCGATTGGTTTCGTCATCGGTAATATTAACGAAAGGCGCATTTTTATTGTCTTTTTGTTGGGAGAAGAATTCCTCTTGCAGGTTTTTCATGTGTGCTTGTACGGCTTCTTCGGCATGCTGCTGAATTTTGGAATCGATAGTAGTATAAATTTTTAAACCATCGGAGTAGATGTCCCAATCACTGCCGTCCGGGCGTTTGTTTTCCTTGGCCCAGTTTTTCATATATTCCCGAAGGTATTCACGGAAATAAGTCGCCGTGCCTTCTTTGTGACTTTCCGGGTGGAAGTTTAAAACAATAGGTTTCACAGCTAAAGTGTCTCGGGAAATTTTGGTGAGTACTTTATTGCGAACCATTTGATCCAATACTGTATTGCGTCTGTTTGTGACTTTTTCTAAACGACGCAACGGATTGTAGAGCGATGGATTCTTCAACATTCCAACGAACATGGCGGCTTCGTCTATGGTTAAGTCGCGCGGTTCTTTGCCGAAATATACTTTGGAGGCAGACCGAATTCCAACAGCAGTATTTACGAAATCGGCTTTGTTTAAATACATGGCGATGATTTCGTTTTTGGTATATTGGCGTTCCAATTTGACAGCGATAATCCATTCTTTGGCTTTTTGGATGACGCGGAACAAGAAAAATTTAGATCCTTCGCCGTGGAAAAGCAATTTGGCTAATTGTTGTGTTAGCGTACTGGCACCACCGCTTTGACCTAATCTTAAAGCAGCGCCGAAAGTTCTTTTGGCGTCTATACCGGAGTGTTCGTAGAAGCGTTCGTCTTCGGTAGATACGAGTGCTTTTACCAAATGCGGCGGTAAATCTTCATATTTGATGGGCGTACGGTTTTCGTTGTAGAACTTACCAATGGTTACGCCATCCGATGATATGATTTCGGTGGCCAAATTGGATTCGGGATTTTCCAAATCTTCAAAAGACGGCATGGCGCCGAAAAATCCCCAAGAAGCCAAGCAGAAAAACAATATTAGGGTTCCTAAACCATACAAGAACAATTGCCAAAATTTCTTTTGGTAGTATTTAATATCTTTAACTGTGGTGGTATTACTTTTTTGTGCCATATTTTTTAGTCTGTAGATTCGATTCGGAAACCAACATCTGAAATGCCGTTTAAGGAAGTTACCCCTTCAATTTTACCGGTTTGTCTTAGTGCGTGTTTGATGTGTACTTTGTACAATCCTTTTTGGGAGAAACTTACTTTGTCTTTGTAAAACAACTTGTTTTCTTTGATGTCGGTAAAGCCTTCCCCAAGAAGTGTGCCATCCGGATTGGTCATTTGGTATTCCAAGGTGTCCACTTTTATTTGCTTGTTGGGTTGCTCTAAAGACACTATTAAAAACAAATTGTTGAACGGATAATCATCATTATCCCTAACATTTACATACAAATTGTATGTTTTTTTGGGATCCAATTGCGGCAAATCGAAAGAGACAATACTGTCTTTATGCCATGATTTGCCTACCGATTGGTAGTCGTCAAAAACTCTTTTTTGATCGCAGGAGATGAGCGAAAAAAAGATTAAAATAAAGAGAATACTACTTTTTATCTTCATTCTTTTTCTGAATTATATTGGGTTTTTTTCCTTGCGGCCTTTGCTTTTGTTTTGGTCTTTCGTTGGTTGCGTTATTGGTGGCAATATCAGGAGTTTTGGCTTTATTTCGGTTGCGGTTTTTATTTTTGTTTTTGTTTTTTCGCGGTTGGTCAAAGCGGGTTAAGCTTTCTTGACCCATGGCGTTGTTGAAATCTTTTTCCGGTTCGGCTACTACTTCAACGGCAAAATCTTCCAATGAACTCACTTTTTTACCTTGCTTGTTTTGGGCAATAATTTCTTTGACTTGTTCTATATTTAACATGTGCCAGTTGGCAAAGTTATCGTAGTACGCAAACCACATTAATCCTTTAAAAATATCCTGCTTTTGGCAAACGGCATCGCCTTTTTCGGTCTTTAATTTGGTTTCAAAATCCGGAAAATCTTTCAAGGCATCCATGTAAGTGTCTAGCTCGTAGTTCAAACAGCATTTCAGTTTACCGCATTGTCCGGCTAATTTTTGCGGATTTAAAGACAGTTGTTGGTAACGGGCTGCTGAGGTATTTACACTGCGGAAATCGGTCAGCCAAGTAGAACAACACAATTCTCTTCCGCAAGAACCAATACCGCCCAAGCGAGACGCTTCCTGACGGAAACCTACTTGTTTCATTTCGATACGGGTGCTGAATTCACGGGCGTAATCTTTAATCAACATTCTGAAGTCTACACGGTCGTTAGCGGTGTAGTAGAAGGTTACCTTGGAACCATCGCCTTGGAATTCAATGTCTGAAATTTTCATTTCCAGTTTGTGCGCAATGGCCAATTCGCGGGCTCTGACTTTCATCGGTTCTTCCTTATCGCGGGCATCGCTCCAAATATCGATGTCTTTTTGCGACGCTTTTCGGTACACTTTCGGAATTTCAGAGCTGGTATGATTCACGCCTTTTTTCTTCATTTGGATTTTAACCAATTCTCCGGTTAAAGTCACTATGCCCACGTCATGTCCGGGCGAAGCTTCAGTTGCTACAATATCGCCTATGCTTAAAGTAAGCTTTTCGGTGTTGCGAAAAAACTCTTTTCTACCATTTTTAAATCGCACTTCCACACAATCGAAAGGCGCTTCTCCATTGGGCAAACTCATGTTCGCTAACCAATCGAAAACCGTTAATTTGTTGCAGCTATCGGTGCCGCAAGTCCCATTATTTTTGCATCCTTTAGGCGCA
>Ga0207975_100700_pt1 | contig 14417 bp, 13 predicted proteins | sample LakWasMe91_HOW11_2_FD_183913 | JGI IMG/M metagenome (GOLD analysis project Ga0207975, IMG submission 183913) | Freshwater sediment methanotrophic microbial communities from Lake Washington under simulated oxygen tension - Sediment Metagenome... | ecosystem: Environmental > Aquatic > Freshwater >...
GCAATATTAGCACTGCCGCCATTTCCAGGCTCATCATGTTGCCGAATAAACGGATAGCCAGCGCCAGTGTGCGGGTAAATTCGCTGATAATGTGAAAAGGCAGCAAAATCGGACTGGGACTCAGGTAATGGCGCAGATAATTTTTCAAGCCTTGGGTTTTTATGCCAAACCAATGCACTGATAAGAACACCAGTACCGCCAGTGCCGAAGTCACTGAAAGATCACGGGTCGGCGAATGCAAACCCGGTATTAAACCGACCAGATTAGCAATGATCAGAAACAGCCAAAGGGATGCAATAAAAGGCATTATTTGTCGCCCGTGTTCCGGTGCGACGGCGGCAATGGCCTCGTCGATAGCCACCACAATGCCTTCAACAGTGGTCTGCAACTTACCGGGCAGCATGTCCAGATGTCGGGTTGAAAGCCAGGCTATTGCGGTAATGACCAGCATGATTCCCCATGTGGTGATGATCGAGGTACCTATATCAACCGGGCCGAGAGCAAAAGTAAATTCGTTTTCCATGATCCAACCTAATCTTTAATCAAAAAATACACATTAAAAATCCCAATCACCAACCCGGCAAGCAATAAACTGAGTGTCCAATGCGTCGAATATCCCTCCACCATATCGTCCAACCAGTGCCCTAAATAAACGCCGCCGATAATCGGCAATATCATGACCAAGCCCAGTGTGCCGATTGATGGCAGATTCGGTCGAGGTTCATGTCCCGCCTTTTTGATGCGTTTGACCTGGCGCTCAACCTTGTTTTTGAGTTGTTGTCGATTATTCATGACTGCCAGCTGGTTTTACGTTTAAGCATCAACATGCGTTTTAACATGGCCTGTTCCATTCGGTGCAGACTCTCTCGGGTTGCATGCAGATTTTCTTCCTCGGCTATCAACTGCTGCTCCAATAAGGCACTGATCCGTTCGAAGTCGGTGTCGATCAGGAAATGTCGGGTGCTGATTGTCAATTCATTGTTGTTGAAGTAGGCAACCGCTCCCGGCAGCGCCAGATATTGCCAATCTTCTGTCGCCAGACGAAAACGCGCCAGACCGAAAACCAGCGTAGTCATAAACCGCGCATGATGGGCTTGGATGCCGAAGCTGCCTGAAGCGTCCTCGCCGACAAAAGAGGTGACACCGGCGATGCGTTGTTCATGGCTGGCATCGAACAGGTTCAGTACGAATTGGTTCATTAAGGGCAATTTTCCATAACAGGTAAATATCTTAAAGCATTTTTTCACCACGAAGGCACGAAGGACACGAAGTTTTCAATATATGAGTTAAAGCTATTTTTTCCTTCGTGCTCTTCGTGCCTTCGTGGTGAATTTTTTAAGTTTTTTAACCGAGTTCCTGCATCGATCCGCGCATGTAGCATTGCTCTTCGGATAGCTCATCATACCGTCCTGCCAAAAAGGCTTCGCAATCGGTCAAGGTTTGCGCCAGCGGCACTGAAACTCCGGTTTGCTTGGTATGCTCGGCCAAAACCGAAAACGGCTGGGTCAAATAACGTTGCAATTTACGGGCGCGCATAACGATTTTCCGGTCAACCTCAGCCAATTCTTCCATGCCCAGCATGGCGATAATGTCTTCCAGTTCATGATAACGCGCCAGATGTTCGCGTACCCCTTTGGCAACCGCATAATGGCGATCTCCCAAGGTATGTTTGTCCATCAGTTTGCTGCTGGAGCGCAACGGATCGACGGCGGGATAGATGCCTTTACTGGCCTGATCCCGAGACAGGATAACCGTGGTATCCAGATGGCTGAGGATGGCGCTGACCGCAGGGTCGGTCATGTCATCGGCCGGAACGTAGACCGCCTGCACCGAGGTAATAGCGCCTTGCCGGGTGGACAGGATGCGATCCTGCAATTCGGCGACTTCGGTGGTCAAGGTCGGCTGGTAACCCACCGTAGCGGGCATGCGGCCCAGCAGGCTGGAGATTTCACTGCCCGCCTGAACAAAGCGAAATACATTGTCGACCACAAACAGCACTTCCTTATGCAGGGTGTCGCGCAGGTATTCGGCATAGGTCAAGGCTGACAAAGCGACCCGAAAACGCACGCCGGGCGATTCATCCATTTGTCCGAACACCATCAAGGTATCGTCCATGACGCCCGCTTGTTGCATTTCCCGCCATAATTCGTGGGCTTCGCGGATGCGTTCGCCGACCCCGGCAAACACCGAGACGCCTTTATGGATCGCGGAAACGGCATGGATGAATTCCATGACCAGCACGGTTTTGCCGACCCCCGCGCCGCCGAATAACCCGGTTTTGCCGCCTTTTACGAAAGGACATAGTAGATCGATGACTTTAATGCCGGTTTCCAAAATGCCGCTCATGCCGATGGCTTCGGATAGCGGCAGCGGTTTCGAGTGAATATTGCGGAATTCGGTTTTAGGCAAAGACGGCAGTCCATCCAGCGGTTCGCCGAATATATTCAGCAACCGGCCCAGACATTGTTCGGATACTGGGACATGCAAAGGCGCGCCGGTATCGAATACGGTCATGCCCCGGCTTAATCCGGCCGTGCCGTGCAGTGTGATAGCCCGGATATGCCGTTCATCAAGATGCTGATGAACTTCGAAAAAATAGACGGTGTGGTCGAAACAGGTGCATAAAGCCTGACGCAAAGGCGGCAACTGGGTGCAGTCGATAATCACCACCGGGCCATGTACTTCAACGATGGTTCCGATGACTGGGCGAGGTTCCTGTTGTATCTGCAAACTGTCCAATAGCGGCGACTCCAAAGGTGACGAATAAATTACGATGCTTTGTTAGTAGTCTACTTTTACCACGAAGACATGAGCGACTACAAGAATGAAGGATGTAGATCCACGCAGGAGCAGTGTGCGGGTTGTTCTGGTTCCCAATCTCCAGATTGGGAACCCAGGATGCGAAGCTCCAGCTTCGCGAGACGGGAAGCTGGAGCTTCCGTAACTGAGTTCCCAAGCTTGAGCTCTCATCGTATCTGCGAGCTGTCGCCATTCCGACAGTCCCTTACCTGACGGCAGGCGGAAAATAGGCCGATATACAGACCTTCCAGGTTTTTAAAACCTGGAAGGTCTAACTGGCAACGTTCTGGACAGGCGGGACGTTCCGAACGGAGCCGAAGGCGCGCACGGCACGCCCTATGTTGTTCACAGATACTTGTGTATAACGACGAGAGTTTGTGCTGGTTCCCAATCTCCAGATTGGTAACCCAGGATGCGAAGCTCCAGCTTCGCGAGACGGGAAGCTGGAGCTTCCGTAACTGAATTCCCAAGCTTGAGCTTGGGAACTAGCGAAATTTTTCCGCTCCACGTCGGGAAGTTATTACCGACTTTTCTGAGGCATGATAACGCGGGAACAGGCGGCGCTTAATTCCAGGTAAACATCTTCAGGCCTTTTTTCGTAACGCCTGGAGAAATGGAACGGCACCAGTTGCTTGACATCGGCGGCTGTTGCGATCTCGCCGCAGGCACGCGCCGTCAGGTGGCCGGTCCTCCGTGCCTGGTCGATGTCGTCTTCCAGAAAAGAAGCTTCGCAGAAAAAGAAGTCGGCCTTGTGCGCCAATGCGGTCAGGGCGGCGCGGTTGGCTGTCGTATCGGCCAGATCGGTCGCATAGACCAGTTTTTCGCCGGGCGTGACGGTAAGGAGGAGGGCGCCCAGTTCTCCCGCCTCCCGGCTGCCGTTATCGGGCAGCCGGATCATCGCTGCGGTATCGCCTGCGCCGATGACCCGCTTCAATTCGTTCAGCCAGGGCCCGGCATCTAAGCCCAAGATTTTCAGAGCGGTATTGTCGACGTTGAATCTGGCCTTGCTCTCGAAAGCATAGGCCTGCACCGGCGTGTGGTGATCCAGCGTGATCGTGCGGACAGTGAACTGCGGATCGTCCACGATCAATCCTTCGGCAAACTGAATTTCGGGGAGAGCGACGCAATCCCCGCAGCCCGTCTGAATATGAGCCCGTTGCAGCCGGTTGCCGTGAATTTCGGCGATTTCGAAACGCGGCCCGGTATCACCGATGCGATCCCAAAGAACGCCGTCGAGCATGCCTTTAATATGGCCGATCAAACCCGGGGGGCCGAAAATCCGGCAGCTTGGAAAGTCGCCGACCCGGCAGCGCAGCAGCCACAGGAAGCCGCCGATATGATCGATATGGGCATGGCTGATGAACACATCGCTGACTTGATGGGCGATGCGGGTGGATAACCTGCCCGAATCGCCCAGGTCGAACAGCAGGCTGCGTTGCTGCTGGTGCAGGCGCAGATGCAGCAGCGGGTCGCCGAACACGCCGTTGATCATCGTGGCGTACATGCCGCGTAATTTGACCGCAGGCCTGGGCCCGCCGCTGTAATCCGTCGTCGGGTAGGGCATCGCGTCGGGCGGCGGCAAAAATTGCAGGTTGCCGGAAGCAAACGGCGCGGCGCTGACCAGCAGGCCGTTTTTGTCGCAACGGGCATCGCGCACCAGCAATGTCCGGGTGGTTGCCGCAGCCGCAGGCAGCCGGACATGAAGTTTCCCGTCTTGCAGCGCGACGATCTCGCCGATGCTGACGGTTCGCTCGGTATCGGTAAAAGCGCATTGGCGGCCGGTCCAGGCATCCGGCACATCGATGGGCGGCGGCGAACCGATCAAACGAAGACCGGCAAGATCGAGCGTTATCTCGTCGGAGGCGGCGAGGTAAGTCCGCCATTGCCCGGTTCGTTTGTGCGCCCTGGTCTTTTGGCCGGGGCGGCAGGCCTCAGGATGGGCATGCACCGGCAGGATTCGGACGCCCAACGACAACAGCTCGTTCATTAACGGCAGCGGTTTCGATTGGCGGTTCAGCACCAACACGGTATCGATGTTCAACAGCTCGACCATGCCGGTCAGCAATTCCGAACCCGCAATGCCCCGAACCACGCCGGGTGCGTCGATCAGCATCAAGCCCGGGGGAGCCTTTTGCATTAACCGGCTGACAGCCGACAACAGCGGCAGGCGAAAACGGCCTGCATCCAATGTGCAAAGCGCTTCAAATGCCGACACTTGCCAGCCGGACTCCCGCCACTGTCCCAGCGATACCGTGCCGGGCAAACCGAAGCCGGGCGATCCGGGATCGGCGGCGATGCAGAAGCAGCTTAGGCCTTTTTCGGATAATATCCGTGCGAGTCCGGCGGTCAGCGTGGACTTGCCGATACCGGTCTCGCCAAACAGCAAAATCCTTTGCCCGCCGCTCAGCAGTTGCTCGGCGAGGCTTGAAGGGCAATAGGGCAATAACGGGAGTGGCGCTGGATCGGTCATGGCGGCTACCTGTGCTGGATCGTTTGCTACTATCGCAGAAAACCCAGGTCAGTGGCAATTATGACAATCGGGATTGTTCACAGGCTCAACTCGACCCAGAAGAGCCAGTCAAATCAGATTTCCGAACGACAGCATATCCATAGAAAGCAGACAGTCGATTCTAGCAAACCAACTGGCAAGGTCATTACTCTCGATAAAATCCGATATCAAGAGTAAATCACGCTCCTTGGGTGTGGCGAGAAAATCGTCCTGCTTGCTCCTCGTTCGCCGTAATGTCTAATGTTTACCGGTCGTCGTGTGGCGCAAACCTGCGCCACACTGAGGTCTGCATTTTTGACATGAGACAATTCGGTTCATTTTGTCCAATGTTTCTGCGGCAAAAGCGCTTCGTAAGTGCGTTACCGTACGGATCGTGTTTAGCGTTGTGTGTATTGTTTTAACTGCAATGCCTAGCCAGCCCCGTGCTAGTCTGTGAGCTAATGTAACGTCACCGACAAATAGGCGTACTTAGGGGGGAACAACGGAACCTCTACTTACCAATAATGATTTATTATGCGTCGTAGTTGCGCTTTCAGCTACTATAACCAAGAGGTATAAGAAATGGCCAACATTGAAATCAACGAAGCTTTATGGAATAAGGTGTCCGAAGCTGATAAAGCTCAAATTACGGCGAGTCTCAAGAAAAACAGACTTCTATTGGAAGGAGACAGTATCACCGGAAAGCCAGGTACTCCTGAAGAAGGACTTTTCCCCGACATCAAACTTCCCGATCTCGGCGCGGAATTCTGTCGAATTGGCTGTGATGCAGCGGCGGCTGCAGCTATTGCATCATTGTCCCTAAGTGGTCCTGCACTTGCGGCCGCTCTTGTTGTTATTGAAGCAGGACGACAGGCTTGCCGAAACTCTTGCTAGAAAAGGCTTAACCATTCGCTTACGCAGTTCGCAGAATTATGCACTGCGGAACAAAGTGCATAATTCGCAGATTTTGACAGATTCGACCCGAATGAATCCAAGAGTATTCAAGGGTCTGATTAATAAGCAGTAGAGACGGGTCCATTTTCCATCATTATCATAAATAAGTAGGTCTTTATGCCGCGTATAAATATAAATGATATTCTTGCTAATCCCAAGATGAAGACCGATGTAGCCAATCTACTTAGTTCAGGCAACTTATCTAAACGGCTGAATTTCAATCTAGAGGAAGTAAGGGACAGCCTCAACAGGTTTGATTTGGGAATACAAATCCCCCCTACTCAAATCGGTACTGAAGCTATCGTCCTACTCGTGGGCCGGCCAGTGCTTCAGGTGATTCACAATACCTACGAGGTTCCGCTCTCGAGCGAATGGCAGCAGCTCTTGAGCGCAAACCGCGCCAATATCGAAAAAGCAATTCCCTCTGTGGGCAGAATCGAAGTTAAGAACCATCCAGACTACGACTGGCTTGGCACGGGATGGCTAGTGGCGGACAACGTGATCGTAACAAACCGGCACATCGCTAACGCGTTCGCCAAGAAGAAGCCGGATCAAACTTTAGAGTTCCGGCATAATTTTAGGAATGAGTTGATGGCGGCACGGATCGATATTCGGGAGGAGTTAGGTCAACCAGATGAAATCGAGTTCAAAGTAGAGGAGGTGTTGTTCATCGCTGAGGATGACGATTTTGATGTTGCTTTTCTCAAAGTTAGATCAACGTCAATGGATGATAATAATATTCTTTTGCCCACGCCAATCAAACTGGCTGCGTTTGACCCACCCTCTGGAACCGATGTGGTTGTAATTGGCTATCCAGCTAAAGACAGCCGGAATGACTTTATAGAGATGGAACGCATTTTTGGGTCGATTTACGATGTCAAGAGGCTTGCTCCTGGGCAGGTATTTTCATCAGGGCAACCCGGAATCCTAAAACATGACTGCACGACTCTGGGTGGTAACTCTGGATCGGTGGTTCTCGACATCACGACTGGCGAAGCGGTGGGGTTGCATTTCAGTGGGAAGTACCTTGAAGGTAACTTCGCGGTTTCGGGAGCAAAGGTGGCGGAGATTTTGGCTTCTCTTTAACTAAGTTTGGAGAATAAGATGAAAATAATTTATGCTAGAAATATTTTACTGGCATTGGCACTATTTACTCCTCCTCAGATCACTATAGCTGGAAATGGCTGTGGAACAGGTTGGAACACAGATGTTGTGAGGGATAGTTATGGTGGTGCCAGTTTTCGAGATGCGTGTGATGCCCATGATGCTTGTTATGAGACATGTGGAAAATCCAAAAAAGATTGTGATAAAACATTTCGGGCTGATATGAAAAAAGAATGCAACAATACTTTTAAAAAGTTTTTGGAAAAACCTGTTAAGAATGCTTGTCTGAAGTTAGTTGATGGCTATTATGCGGCGGTAAATCAAGTTGGCGATGATGCGCATAAAAAGGCACAATCAAATTGTCCGTAAGCCAGAGCCTTGTAGGGCAACTCTTTTAGTTGCCCTACATCTTCTTGCTGCCCGACGAAACTCATGCGGCAGCACCAAGCAATTAAGCGCAGTAAATAAAGTCTTTCCGTTTCTGGAGAAACACAACTCTACGGCATTATTTGCTGACCGCTACTAAAATTTTGCTACTCACCACCCGATATTTAACTACTGTGGTATCGTCTTTTACCGCATACTCCGTAGGTCAACGACCTCAAGCCTCCTAACGGATTACATAAACCGCACCGTTCGGTTACTAGACGGCTGCCGGTAGATAAATAAACGAGCTGTATTGGGTCCGCAAAAAATGGGTTTGCTTTATTAAGTGTAAGACTTTATCTTACATTTGCATTAAAGAAACTGATCAGGAGAACAACATGGCGAATGTCCGAACCCAAACCGTTAGCCTCGGTGAGCATTGGAACAACCTCATTGAGGCTTTGCTCAAGAGTGGACGCTATGCAAGCGTGAGCGAAATGATGCGTGACTCCCTATGCTTGCTTGAAGAAAGGGAAGCTAACTCAACGCGGCAATCTTTACGCACCGCCCTGATTGAAGGCGAAGATAGCGGCGATGCCGGTGAATTAGACATGAAAACAATCAGACTGGAAGCCAAAAAGAAGCCGGTTTAAGCTGAAAATGCGCAAAATCCATGCTCAGGCGCTCGCAAAACAAGACCTGAAAAATATCTGGCTTTACTCGTTCAAAAATTGGGGAGAAAAACAGGCGGATTGTTATTTTGATGAATTAAATGCCGCATTCGTTTTAATCGCTGAAAATCCGGAATTGGGTATTGCCTGCGATTATATTCGTGAAGGGTACAGGCACTTTCACATCAATCGCCATTTGCGCTACGCTGGTTCCCAATCTCCAGATTGGGAACCCAGGATGCGAAGTTCCAGCTTCGTGAGACGGGAAGCTGGAGCTTCCGTAACTGAATTCCCAAGCTTGAGCTTGGGAACTAGCGAAACCTCGATTGTGATTTCGAACTCTCAATGCGATGGTCGAGGTTAGTTGAACACTCGATAATCGACGGTTGGGTGACTATGAATGACCGCTGAATGCTCGCTTTCTGAAAACAGGCGGAAGTCGGCTCTTGGCCGGAAACCGCCCATCGGTGCAGACAATCCATTATCTGATATTTAACTGCCGTGGCTAGAGCCTCTCTCAGCAGCATCGCTTTTTACCGCGTGTTCAGCATAATATTCGCTGCATTCCTTTTCGCGGCCCCGGACCACCCGCTGGCCGGTTGCAGGGCCTCGCGTTTCGGTGACGACGGTATGCTGGCCCTCGTGGTGACTATCGTCGTAAAAATAAATCACCACCCAGTCTTTGGCGCGATCCAGTTGGTGAGCGCGCTCGGTATTCGAATATAACGCGGTAAAATGCCAACCCTTCCGGCTCGCATGCAAAATGGGCAGCCAGGCTTCGCCGGTCGGGTTGAAGCGTTTCGGCGCTATGGTCGGCAGCTCTCCGGCTTGCGCTTTTTTGCGGTACTGTTCGTCTATTTTCAATAATAATTCGACCGGCGGCTCGGCAATGGTTTGCTGCGCTTCGAAACGCGGCCTGCGAAAACCCAGGACGTGGGCAAGCCAGGTTTGCACCAGAGCGATTTTTTTGGTGCTGAAGCCGGGGACTTTGTTTAAGCGGCCGTTATGCGCCGCCAGCTCCAGGGCTTCCAGGGTGTCGATATGCAGCGTTTCAATGATCCGGTGCGCCGATCGGGGGCCGATGCCCGGTATCTGTTCGAATAATGCGATGGGATCATGACCTGACTGCAAGCTTTCCAAGCGGCTCATGCGCCCGGTCATCACGTATTCGTTAATGGATCTGGCAATGCCTTCGCCGATTCCGGGCAGTTCCAGCAAAGCCGAAAAACCCTTGTGACCCAGTAAATCCTCGACCGGTTCGGTCATGGTTTCGATGGTCTTGGCGGCATTCAGATAGGCGCTGACCCGGAAAGGATTGGCTCTCTGCTCATCCAGTAAGTCGGCGATTTGGCGCAGTTTCGTAGCGATTTCTTTATTAGTTACCATGATGCACAGGACCTCATGTTGAACGGGGTAAAAGCATTATTCACCACGAAGGCACGAAGGCACGAAGGGCATGAAGTTTTCAATATATTGAATTAAATCAATTGTTTTTCTTCGTGTACTTCGTGTACTTCGTGCCTTCGTGGTGAGTTTTTTAATAACGAGTCTCTATTGCTTTAGCAACATCAGCGCATCTTCTATCTGCCTGCCGGTTACATCGATGCCATGCCGCCGCTTGATTTCCTGTTGCAGCAAGCCCGTGTCGGTATTATCGAGCCGCATTTTCGCAAGCATGCTCGATAAATCCTCATTAACCGCCCAGGGATAGATCAGCCATCGCCATTCACTAACCGTTTCGACGTAAAAGTCGGGAATATAGCTGGAAACGGTTTTGAGGTGCATGGCGGCCGTGCGCATTTCGTTCGCCTTGCCGCAGTGCCGGAGATGCTCGACGCCAACGGTAAAGGTATCGCCGCTATCGCAGACATCGTCCAACAGCAGGACGTTTCGCCCGTTGATGTCGGCATTTAACGGGTACTTAACATAGGCCTGATGCTGTTTATAAGCGCCTTGGTAATGTTCGATTTTGAAGGCGGTCAGATCATGGATGCCGAGCATATCCGACAAAAGCCGTCCCGGTATATATCCGCCTCGCGCTATGGCGACGATGACATCGATCCGGAAATTTTCCTGGCGTAATTGTTGAGCCAGTCGGCGGCATAAACTGTAGACATCTTCCCACGTGAGCAAAGTACAGGGTAATTCTTCATCCATATCGAAACCTCGGGCTTATCGGCAATGGTCAGGGGGACGGTTCCGGGCTTTATTGTATTGCGTTCGCCAACCGGCATAACATTAAAAACAGCCCGTTAGTCATTTCTGTAAACGGCTCATAATCGAGCTTATCCGGCGTATCCTGAGCCGTATGGTAATAGGGATAACGGTAGAAAGCGGTATCGGTAATCATCAAAGCCTTGTAACCGTGCCGCCAAAACGCCAGCTGATCGCTTAAGGATATGCCCGGAACTATGGCCGGAGCGGCGATGGATTGCAGCGGAAAATCCGTCGCCGAGGAAAACGCCTGAACACAGTCCCGCAAGATGTGCCGGGAGCGCAAGTTGGAAACAAAAGCAATAAAGTTACCGGTATCGGGATAAAAATGCTTTAGCAAAGGCGGATAAGTTTGACTGCCTCGCTGGTTCCGATAATAGCCGATGGTTTCCAGCGAAATCATAAAACGTATCGGATCACCGCGTTGCCTGGCGGCTTTGGCATACACCATGCTGCCCATGCTCGGCCAGAAGAAAAAAGGTGGTTCTTCGTTCACAAAAGCGACGAAACGCAGGTTGGTTTCAGGTGCAACATCCTGAAACAGGCGCGAAAGTTCCAGTAACGCTGCAACGCCGCTGCCGTTATCGTTAGCGCCCGGACTGCCAAAGACCGAATCGTAATGAGCGCCGACCAGGATGACATCGGTGCTGCGGCTGTTACCGGCGCGGGTGATTTCAAGATTGGCGCATTCAACGCCTTGCGCGGTATAAGTCTGCTTGCGGACGTCATAGCCTTGCTGCCGCCATTCTCGCGTAATATAAGCCTCCGCCGCATGGAGCGCATCCGGATGAAAAATATTATGCTCGCCGATTTTACCGGCAAGTTCATAGACATGTGTGCGTAAGCGCTGAATTGAAATTTCGTTCATGTTTCTGTGCCTGCAAAGTTAAAACGAAAGTTGGCAAGAGCTCCGGCGATGTTCGTATCAAGCCGGGGATTGCCCGTGTTACAAAGCAAAACATTGGACAGGGTCCACTTTAAGTCTACAGATTTAGAATCGGTACGTGCCGGTAAATTTTACGTAGCTAAAGCCAGTTTTTTTTCTTGAAAAACCTGAGCAAAAAAACCGACACGCCGATAAATACCGCCCACAATGCCGGGTAGCCCCATCTCCATTTCAACTCCGGCATGTATTCGAAATTCATGCCGTAGACGCCGGCGATAAAGGTTAACGGTATGAAAATGGACGCAAACACGGTCAGTATTTTCATGGTTTCGTTCATTTTGTTGCTGACGCTGGATAAATAAATGTCCAGCATACCGGCGATTAAATCCCGGTAGGATTCCATGGCTTCAGTCACGCGAATCACGTGATCGTATATATCGCCGAAGTAGCGTTTGGTTTTGTCATTAAGCAGCTGCGATTCGCTACGCTGAATGGAGGCCAGCAATTCCCGCATGGGCGATACGCTTCGGCGCAAGAAAATCAATTCGCGCTTGATTTTCTGGATGGTGTTCAGGGTTTGCGCCGACGGGTCCGACAGCAATTCATCTTCAACGCTTTCAATCAGTTCATCGAAGGTATCTTGCAGCGTAAAATACTCATCGACGATGGTATCCATGATGATATAGGTCAGGTAGTCGGTGCCAAGATTCCTGAGATGGCTTTTATCGTTGTTAAGTCGGCTGAAGATCGGGTCGAATATCGCATCCGGCTTTTCCTTGAAGGTGAAAACGAATTTATCCAGCAGCAATAAACTGACCTGTTCATATTCCACGTTAAATTCATCAGCCAGGGAAAGCGCTTTGATAACGATATACAAGTAATCGTCGAATTCCTCGAATTTCGGACGCTGATGGGTGTTGAGAATATCTTCAAGTACCAGCGCATGAATATCAAAATGCTGTCCGATTGCGTCAATAATCGACACGTCTTGCAGGCCGTCGATAATCACCCAGGTGATGGTATCGGTGCTTTGGTAGGGCAGCAGTTCTTCGATATTCTTGATGGTGCGAGTGGTTAGCGTTGATTTGTCGTAATCAATGACGGTGATTTTATGCTCGTGTTTATGCACTTCGCCGACATGCACCAGCGAGCCGGGCGGCAAACCTGATTTTTCGGAAGCGTAACTCAGTGATTCGGACATGGTTTATCCCTTTTGATAAATATTTTTATCTGGTTGCTGTATTCAAGCATAATGGCGCACATTTTACAGGTGCTCCGGCAGTTGTTGGGATCAAAGTATAACTTTAGATTAAGGCTTTACACAGATGATACACAAACCGATGTTGGGCTGGCGCGAGTGGGTGGGGCTACCGGAACTTAAGCTGGCGGGGATTAAGGCAAAAATCGATACCGGCGCCCGGTCATCGGCGTTGCATGCGTTTGCTATCGAGCCTTATCGAAAAGACGGGCAACGCTGGGTGATGTTTGCTATTCATCCCTTGCAACAACGTTGCGATGTGTCGATTGAATGTCATGCGCCGGTTAAAGACAGGCGGATGGTTACGGATTCCGGGGGACACAAACAGCGTCGGTATGTGATAGAAACGCAGTTGGTTCTGGGGCAATCGGCGATAAGGGCCGAAATGACGCTGACCAATCGGGACACGATGCGTTTTCGTATGTTGCTGGGGCGTACTGCGATGGATGCGCGGTTTATCATCGACCCCGGCGCATCGTATTTGCAGGGTCGGCCGGATGCGGATGAATACCGGCGATTGCTGGCGCCGGAAAGGAGTATAGTTCCAGGCAATTTAATGGTCGAAAGGCATTTTGATTAATATGAGTAAGAAAATAAAAACCGCGTTTGTCTGCGATCAGTGCGGGGCCGATTATCCCCGCTGGGGCGGACAATGCACCAGTTGCGGCGAATGGAATACCATCAAGGAAGTCAGGCTGGGCGGGGCGGAGCGTAATAACCGGTCGGCGGGTTATGCCGGGAGCCGGTCGGAGGTCAAATTACTGTCGGACGTTAATCTTTCCCAGGCGGAAAGGATTTTCAGCGGAATTTCCGAATTCGACCGCGTTCTGGGCGGCGGCATAGTCTGCGGCAGCGTGGTGCTGATTGGCGGAGCGCCGGGGGCGGGCAAGAGTACGCTGTTGTTGCAGGCGATTGCCAATATTGCCGCGCGCGGCGTCAGCGTGCTGTATGTGTCCGGCGAGGAGTCACTGCAACAGATTGCCGAACGGGCGCACCGGCTCAAATTGCCTGCGGACAAAATCATGATGCTGGCCGAAACCTCGGTGCAACGCATCTGCGATGTATTGGATGAGGTTAAACCGCAAATTCTGGTGATCGACTCGATTCAGGTGATGCATACCCAGGATACGGAGTCCGCGCCGGGATCGGTTTCCCAGGTCAGGGAGTCGGCCAGTTATTTGACCCAATATGCCAAAAAGCATGACGTGTCGATTTTTATGGTGGGGCATGTCACCAAGGATCAATCGCTGGCGGGGCCGATGACTTTGAGCCACATTGTCGATACGCAAGTGATGCTGGGATCGACCGATGACGCCCGGTTCAGGGTGTTAAGGGCGGACAAGAACCGTTTCGGCAGCGTCGGCGAGTTGGGCTTTTTCGCGATGGACAGCACGGGACTTAAAGAGGTTAAAAATCCCTCGGCGATGTTTTTAAACCGGCCGGAAAAACCTTCCTCAGGCAGTGTAGTGACGGTGCTGTGGGAGGGGACGCGGCCGCTGCTGGTGGAAATTCAGGCGCTGGTGACCGAATGTCAGTACGGCAATCCCCGGCGGCTGGCGGTGGGCTTCGATCAAAACCGTCTGGCGATGTTGCTTGCCGTGCTGTCCCGGCACGGCGGCATTTTTACCGCGAACGATGAGATTTACGCCAATGTGGTCGGCGGTATTAAGGTGACCG
>Ga0207975_100704_pt1 | contig 14294 bp, 10 predicted proteins | sample LakWasMe91_HOW11_2_FD_183913 | JGI IMG/M metagenome (GOLD analysis project Ga0207975, IMG submission 183913) | Freshwater sediment methanotrophic microbial communities from Lake Washington under simulated oxygen tension - Sediment Metagenome... | ecosystem: Environmental > Aquatic > Freshwater >...
AATTAATCCTATGAAAAACCTTTTAAAACAATACATCACCGCCTTATTTTTGGCACTGAGTTTTGTGACATCGGCTCAACAAAAAATCAGCCTCGATGAGGATTGGAGATTCCACTTTGGGCATGCCGCCAATCCTGACAAAGACTTTGACTATGGCAATAAATTGCTGTTTCACAAATCCAATGTGTTTGAAACAACAGTTGTCAATCCTAAATTCATCGATACCACTTGGCGAAAAATCAACGTCCCTCACGATTGGGTAGTTGAATTGCCTTTTGTAAAATCGACCACGCATGAAATGGACACACATGGTTATAAACCGGTCGGCAGTGCGTATCCGGAAACCAGTATCGGTTGGTATCGCAAACATTTTAAAATTGATAAAAAAGACACAGACAAGCGTTTCGAACTACAATTTGACGGGATTTACAGAAATGCCTCAATATGGATTAACGGCTTTTATGTCGGCACCAATTTCAGTGGTTATCTGGGCAACACTTATGATGTAACCGATTTTATGAATTTTGAAGGCGATAATGTTTTGGTGATTCGAGTCGATGCCACTCAAGCTGAAGGCTGGTTCTACGAAGGTGCCGGAATTTACCGCCACGTTTGGCTCAACATTACCGATAAAATATTTGTCCCGACAGACGGTGTTTTTGTGTACTCGGAAATCAAAGGAAGAAACACAGTGACGACTATTGAAACTAACGTTCAAAACAAACATTTAAAAACCTCTGACTGCATTGTTTATAATATAATAACCGATCGAAACGGCAAAGTACTGGCCAAATCATCGGAACAAAAAATCAGCTTGGGCATTTTAAAAGACGTAACTGTAAAACAGAAAGTAAACCTCAATAACGTTCGCTTATGGTCTGTAGACGACCCGTATTTATACAAAGTCATTACTGTTGTAAAATCAGACAACCAAATTGTGCACCAAACCAAAACCCGATTTGGCATCAAAAATGTGAGATTTGATGCCAAAGAAGGTTTCTTTTTAAACGGAAAACACCTCAAAATTCAGGGCACCAACAACCACCAAGACCACGCCGGAATTGGCAGTGCCCTACCCGATTATTTGCAATATTACCGCATCAAACTGTTAAAAGAATTGGGTTGTAACGCTTACAGAGCCAGTCACAACGCACCGACCCCTGAATTATTAGAGGCTTGCGACAGTTTAGGTATGTTGGTAGTTGATGAGCAACGATTGCTCAACAGCAGTCCGGAGTATATCGACCAATTCAAACGTTTAATCAAACGCGACAGAAATCATGCTTCTGTATTTTTATGGTCAATAGGCAATGAAGAGCAAAACATCCAAGGCAATGACTACGGCAAAAAAATTGCCCAAACGCTTTTAGCCATTCAAAAAGAATTAGACCCAACGCGAACCAGTACCTACGCAGCCGACATGGCCAATGATTTTAAAGGTGTAAACGAAGTCATCCCGATTCGCGGATTCAACTACCGTGAATACGCCGTAGCAGATTACCACCGAGACCACCCGAATCAACCGTTATTGGGAACCGAAATGGGTAGCACCGTAACCACCCGCGGCATTTACGAAAAAGACGAAATCAGAGCTTACGTACCCGACCAAGACATCACACACCCTTGGTGGGCAAGTAAGGCAGAAACCTGGTGGAAACTCGCTGCCGAAAACGATTATTGGCTTGGCGGATTTGTTTGGACCGGATTCGATTATCGCGGAGAACCAACACCGTACAAATGGCCTAACATTAGCTCACATTTCGGTATTATGGATGTTTGCGGTTTCCCGAAAAACATTTACTACTACTACCAAAGTTGGTGGACCGATAAAGATGTTTTGCACATTTCACCGCATTGGAACTGGCCGGAAAAAGAAGGCCAACCTATCGAAGTTTGGGTCAACTCTAATGCCGAGGAAGTAGAACTTTTCTTGAACGGAAAAAGTTTAGGCAAAAAAGAGATGCCGAGAAACAGCCACCTCAAATGGCAAGTCATTTATGAGCTGGGCACATTGGAAGCCATAGGTTACAAAAAAGGCAAAAAAATCACTTCTAAAATAGAAACCACAGGAACTCCTTATAAAGTTATGCTAACCACAGATAAAACCATACTGAGCGCAGATGGAAAAGACGCTACCGTTTGTAACGTATCCATCGTAGACGAAAAAGGCCGAGAAGTACCGATAGCCGACAACAGAGTTCAATTCTCTCTTTCCGGCGATGCCAAGATTATTGGCGTAGGTAACGGTGACCCAAGTTCACACGAACCCGACAAATGCCGCGAAGGAGCTTGGCAACGCAATGCATTCAACGGCAAATGTCAAGTAATCATCTTAGCCGGAAAAACACCGGGAACTGCTACTCTTGAAGCCAAATCCAACGGATTGCAATCGGCTGCTGTTACCTTAGAACTCCAACCATGAAGAAAAAATTAATCCAACATACTAAGGCGCACTTTGAAAAAATGTTTGAGGAATCGCCCGAACATATTTTTATCTCACCCGGACGCATCAATATCATTGGTGAACACATCGATTACAATGATGGCTTTGTCATGCCGGCTGCTATCAATAAATACATTTGTTTTGCGATTTCCAAAAATACCAACGCCACTGTAACCCTTATTGCCCAAGATCTCAACGAAGCTTATACATTCGACTTAAACGACATCTTAAAACCTGTCGACAAAATGTGGGTCAACTATATTTTAGGCGTATTGCACCAATTAAAACCCAAAGGACTTTCAACCGGTTGCAACATCGTATTCAGTAGTACGATTCCAATGGGCGCCGGATTGTCATCGTCGGCAGCACTGGAATGCGGCGTAGCTTATGCCATGAACAAACTATTTGACTTAGGGTTGACCAAAAAAGATATCGCACTGATTGGTCAACAATCGGAACATACTTTCGTGGGTGTGAACTGCGGTATCATGGACCAATTTGCTTCGGTTTTCGGCAAAAAAAATAAAGTCATCAAATTGGATTGCAACAGCCTGGAATACGAGTATTACAACGCCGATTTTAAAAATTACGCCTTACTTTTATTGGACAGCAATGTCAAACACACCCATTTAACGTCGGGCTATAACGACCGAAGACAAGAAGTAGAACAAGGATTATCGATTGTAAAACACTATCATCCGGAAGTTCAAACTTTCCGTGACTGTAATGAAAAAATGGTAACGGACCTCAAAGAACAATTGGGTGATACAATTTTTAAACGCTGTCTCTTTGTAGTCAAAGAAATCCAAAGAGTACAAGATGCTGCCATGGCCTTGAAGATTTCCGATTTTAAAAAATTGGGCGCATTGATGACCCAAACCCACGAAGGATTATCTAAAGATTATGAAGTGAGTTGTGCGGAAATTGACTTTTTAGTTGATGCTGTGCAACAGGAAAAATCAGTTTTAGGTGCGCGCATGATGGGCGGCGGATTTGGTGGTTGCTCCATCAACTTGGTAGAAAAAGGCGTTGAAAATGAATTAATCGATAAAATAACCATGGCTTATCGGAACCAATTCGGCATCGAATTAAAAGCATACAAAGTTAAAATCGCAAAAGGCATAACAGTTTATAAAAAATAATTAGGGCGTTACCCTATCGGGCCGGGCTTTCCGCACTCGCTTTTTTTGTTTTGATAAAACAAAAAAGAGCTCAAACAAAGCTGCAATCCCTAACGCAAAACAAAAGCCAAACATGGAACAATTCAACGCTAACGAGCATCCGCACAGAAGATACAATCCATTACTCGACGAATGGATATTGGTTTCTCCCCATCGCGCCAAACGACCGTGGCAAGGCCAAAAAGAAACGGTCTCAGAAGAGCATCGCCCCGAACACGATAAGGAATGTTATTTGTGCGCGGGGAATGTACGTGCCAACGGTGTTAAAAATCCCGATTACGCGGATTGCTATGTGTTTGAAAACGACTTTTCAGCCTTACTCTCTACAGAAGTAAATTTTGATTCTAAAGAACAATCGCTGTTCCAATTAAAACCCGAACGCGGCATCAACAAAGTCGTTTGCTTTTCGCCCAAACACAACCTTACGCTACCCGAAATGGAAGTGGAAGCCATCGAAAAAGTAGTCCAAACTTGGGCCACGCAATACGTCGAATTAGGCAGTCACGATTTTATCAATTACGTGCAAATCTTCGAAAACAAAGGAAGCGTCATGGGTTGTAGCAATCCGCATCCGCACGGTCAAATATGGGCGCAATCGTCGTTGCCGACACAAATCGAAAAAACCCAAAAAAACCTGCGCGCCTACTACGAAAAAAACAAAAGTAGCTTGCTCAAAGATTATTTGGACCAAGAATTAAAACAACAAGAACGCCTGGTATTGGAAAACGATCATTTTGCCGTGGTGGTTCCTTTTTGGGCCACTTGGCCTTATGAGACAATGATTATTTCCAAAAGACATTTCGGCACTATCATCGCCATGTCGCAGGAAGAAACCAAATCTTTTGCTAAAATCATCAAAGACATTACCGTAAAATACGACAACTTATTTGAAACGTCTTTCCCTTATTCTTCAGGCATTCACCAAGCGCCAACCGATCGCGTTGCGCATCCGGAATGGCATTTCCATATGCATTTTTATCCGCCTTTGTTGCGAAGCGCTACCGTAAAAAAATTCATGGTAGGCTATGAAATGTTAGGCGAAGCACAACGCGACATTTCTCCGGAACAAAGTGCCAAAATTTTAAGAGACTTACCTAACCAACATTATAAAACTAAAAACACTTAGTATGCAAACTTTAGTCACCCAAGATTACATTGTTTTCTTTGCCTATTTTATCATTATCGTAGGCTACGGCTTTTGGATTTACAACCGTAAAAAGAAAGCACAAACCAGCAGTAACGACTATTTTCTGGCCGAAGGCTCGCTGACTTGGTGGGCTATTGGCGCTTCTTTAATTGCCAGTAACATCAGTGCCGAACAATTTATCGGAATGAGCGGTAGCGGTTTCAAAATGGGATTGGCCATTGCCACTTACGAATGGATGGCGGCGGCCACTTTAGTCATCGTGGCGGTTTTCTTTATGCCGGTATATCTGAAAAATAAAATTTTCACCATGCCGCAATACTTGAACAAACGCTATAACAGCAATGTGGCGATGATTATGGCAGTATTTTGGTTGTTGCTTTACGTGTTGGTCAACTTAACGTCTATCTTGTATTTAGGCGCTTTGGCTATTAGCAGCATTTCGGGATTAAACATTACCTTTTGCATGATATTCCTCGCCATTTTTGCGGTCATGATTACACTAGGCGGTATGAAAGTGATTGGTTATACCGATGTGATTCAAGTCTTCTTTCTGATTTTAGGCGGATTAGTAACGACTTATTTAGCGTTGAACTTAGTTGCTACCGAATTCGGTTCCGAAGGTGTCATTAGTGGATTTAACCTAATGCGAGAAAAGGCCGATGACCATTTTCACATGATCTTTGACCAATCGAATCCGAACTATATGGATTTACCCGGATTGTCAGTTTTGATTGGCGGTATGTTAATCATTAACCTGAATTATTGGGGTTGTAATCAATACATCACACAAAGAGCTTTGGGCGCCGATTTAAAAACCGCTCGTGGCGGGATTTTGTTTGCCGCTTTCTTAAAATTATTAATGCCTGTTATTGTGGTTTTACCCGGAATTGCAGCTTATGTGTTATACCAAAACGGTCATTTTCAAACCGAAATGTTACAAGACGGCAGTATCAATCCTGACCGCGCCTATCCTATTCTATTAAACTTATTACCCGTTGGATTAAAAGGCTTGTCTTTTGCCGCATTAACGGCGGCCATTGTGGCTTCTTTGGCCGGAAAAGCCAACAGTATTGCTACTATTTTCACCTTAGACATTTACAAGGAGAAAATCAATGTGCAAGCCGATGAGAAAAAATTGGTCAACATTGGGAAACTAACCATCATTACCGCTATGATTATTGCCGTGGTAGTGGCTCCGTTTTTAGGGATAGACAAAAAAGGCGGATTTCAATACATTCAAGAATATACCGGCTTTGTAAGTCCGGGTGTTTTTGCCATGTTTATCCTTGGCTTCTTTTGGAAGAAAACCACTTCTAATGCGGCGTTATTTGCTACCATTGGCGGATTCCTGATGTCCATTGCATTCAAATTCATGCCGTCGGTAGTCAATTTGGCTTTCTTGTATCCGATGGGATTTGCAGTTCCGAATGCAGATGGCGTTTACGAAATTCCGTTTATCGACCGAATGGGATTTGTATTTGCACTTTGCGTTATCGGGATGTATTTTATCAGCATTTATGAAAACAAAAAAGGTCTAAAACCAAACGGTCTTGAAGTAGACAAAACCATGTTCCGTATGTCGCCGAGTTTTACCGTAGGCATGTTGGTTATTCTATCTTTATTAGCCGCTTTGTATACCTTGTTTTGGTAGTACTCAGTGTTTATGATTGAGCATTTTACTGACCAATTGGAACAGCTCCGGAAATCGGCGTTCAAATTCGGCAGGTGTTTCAAAATAATGTTCAATAATCACGGAGATGAATTCAAACTGATTGGTAAAGGCGTAAATTCGGAAATAATCAGAATCAATTAAGCGTTGGCGATTAGGCGGATGGTTGACTTGTTCACGCAATGCATTGTAGTGTTTGCGAAAAGCCAGCGAACTGGCATCATTACTAGTCAGACAATGATGGTGAATAACGTGTGAAAACTCGTGGATGCCTAAATTGAGATTGTCGTTTGCCACTTGATAACCTTCTGTAAAATGCTTCCAGGAAAAAACCACAGCTTTGAGTCGCGGATTGAATTCTCCTTTGTGGTAATTCTCCGAGTAGTCGGAATAGTATTCTTCCGGATAGATGAGAATTTTGTCAAAAACATCCACCAGATAGCGGCGCATACCAAAAGTCAGCATAACATAAGTACCGGCAATCAGGGTTTGCATTTCGTAGGTAACAGGTGCTTCACTCCTAGAAATAAACGCATATTTTTCGGTAAAAGAAGCCAACCGATGGTGAAAATAAGCCTTGTGCTTATTGGAAAGCTTGCGGTAAAAGTCGAATTGATTGTGCAGGATTTGTGCTTCCTGAGGTGTTATGGTTTTGCGAGACCAATACCAGTGAATAAACAACGGTCGCTGCCATACCGCAATACTGATGTCATCCATTAAAGTGAATAAAAACAGTATTACGTAGGAAAAAAGGAAGACCAGAACGAAAAAAATTATTAGGGCAAAAACTACTTCCATTGGCTAAAGATATAAAAAAAGCCCAAGACTAAACTTGAGCAATTTAATGATGAGAAGAGAAATTTTGGGAACCGATATATTGCTTAAACTCCGCTTTCATACAAATGCGATTTTGCTACGCAACATCCCTCAAAGCGCCGCTTTGAAAATAAAAAGCACTCATTTTTGAGTGCTTTTTTTACCTGACAGCCACCGGCTGTCCTCCTTTTAATTTCAAATCTCAAAGCTCCGCTTTCATACAAATGGGATTTTGCTGCGCAACATCCCCCAAAGCTCCGCTTTGAAAATACAATAGCCAAGAAAATGCTCAAGCGAGCTTGGACATTTTCTTGGCTATTGCATTTATTCGTGACCGCGAAGGGATTCGAACCCCCAACCCTCAGAGCCGAAATCTGATATTCTATCCAGTTGAACTACGCAGCCATTTTTTATTTAGGATTAAGGATTCTTGGATTTGGGATTTAATAAGAAAATCCTAATTCCTAATTCCTAATTCCTTAATCTATTTAAGCTAATAATTTCTTTACGATAGTCGAAATGGTTTTGCCATCGGTTTTACCGGCTAAAGCAGCTGAAGCTTTGCCCATTACTTGTCCCATCGAAGCCATACCTGAGAAACCACCTTCTGCGATGATAGCGGCTACTGCAGCTTCTACCTCGGCTTCGGATAATTGTGCCGGCAAGAATTTCTCGATTACGGCTACTTGTGCCAACTCAGGCTCGGCCAAATCCGGACGGTTTTGTTGTTGGAAAATAGCAGCGCTGTCTTTGCGTTGTTTAACCAAACGTTGCAATAACTTGATTTCTTCATCAGAAGATAAAGTATCGCCGGCACCGGCTTCGGTTTTGGCTAAGATGATACCCGATTTGATGGCTCTTAACGCTTCTAACGCAACGGTATCTTTGGCTCTCATGGCGTTTTTCATTTCGTCCATGATTTGGGTTTCTAAACTCATACGATTTAAGATTTTTGAATGCAGATTTCAGACTGCAGATTTTATGCAATACAATTACTTTTTAGCCCCGATGGGAGCAAGTATCCTTTTTTGTTTTGAGAAAAGCCCTTCGACTGCGCTCAGGGTGACAAAACAAAAAAGATACTGCGGACAGCGGGAATAGGGATTACTGAAAGAGCCCAAGCCATTGCGCTGCCAATTCGCTTCACTCGTGTCGCTTCCAAAAAGCCCTGCGAAGGTAAAAAAATAACCCGAAAATCTCAAGGAAATTTTCGGGTTATGCGATTAGAAAAATGGCAGACTAATCTACGTTATCATGCAAGAATGAATTGTTGGTACGGATTTGCAAATCGTCGTTACTATCGGTTCCCAAAGACATTCTTGAGTTTGCGTTATTGCCGGTGTTGTTTGACAGGTCAACACCTAATCTTTTGTATGCCGGTTCTTTTTCCAATTCCTCAATTCGTGACGGATTGTTGTGGAATTTGTAATTGAACTCTTTTAATTTTCTTCTGCGCTCGTCGGCTCTGTGTTTCAAGGTTTCTTCGATAGTCATTTCTACCGGAGACACTTCGTCGAAATAGTTTACTGCTTGCGGTTTTTCGGTTTCCACTTTCATGGTAAAGTTCAACTCTTCTGCAATTGGCTCTTCCACTACTTTAGCGGCCGGTTTAGAGTTTAACAAGTCGTTCTCCACCTCCATGTACTCTTCCAAAGAATATTTGATTACACCGCCTTCATTGACTTCAGTAACGGGAACAAATTCAACCGCTTCATTCACTATGATATCGTTAGCGTTTGCAGACAAATCGAAAACAATTTTGGTTTCCTCAATAGGTTGAACAGCTTCTACCGTTTCTATTTTTTCGAATACAGGCGTTGAAGCCGGCATGTCGAAGGTGAAAGTGATTTGCTCTTCTTCTTTTACATTTGTCGGTTCCACTACATCCATTGCTTTTACTTCCGGAGTTGTTACTTTGAAATCGATGTCTTTAATAGGAGAAACGATTTCAAAAGTCACGTCTAAGTTGCGGATGAATTGATTCATGGCGATCAACTCATTTTCGTTGATAGCTGCCGGAGTTTCAACCACAGGCGCTTGGATTTCTTCTTCGATCAATTCGAATACGATTTTCTCTTCCGGAGTTTCCGCTTTTGGTGTCTCTATAATACTTTGAAATACTTCAACCGGTTTTTGCGTTAAGTCGCGTACCAATTTTTGGTCGTCTTCCAAAGCGTGAACGATTTTCTTAACTTCTGTATTAACGATACCGTTTTGTTGTTCTACGTTGAAACCGGTAGCGATAATGGTTACCGCAATGGCTTCGCCCAAGCTTTCGTCTTCACCAACACCCATAATGATGTTAGCATTGTAGCCGGCTTCGGTTTGGATATGATCGTTGATTTCTCCGATTTCGTCAATGGTAATTTCGTTAGAGCCTGAAACGATAAGCAACAATACGTTTTTAGCTCCGGTGATTTTATTATCGTTTAACAATGGAGAATCCAAAGCCGTGATGATGGCTTCTTTGGCACGGTTATCACCGGTAGCCACAGCAGAACCCATAATAGCTGTACCGCTATTGGACAATACGGTTTTGGCATCTTTTAAGTCGATGTTTTGCGTGTAATGGTGCGTAATAACTTCTGCGATACCGCGAGAAGCCGTAGCCAACACTTCATCGGCTTTTGAGAATCCGGCTTTGAAACCTAAGTTTCCGTACACTTCTCTTAATTTATTGTTATTGATAACAATCAAAGAATCAACTTGTTTTCTTAATTTTTCAACGCCTAACAACGCTTGTTCCGAACGTACTTTTCCTTCAAATTGGAAAGGAATAGTTACGATTCCCACAGTAAGAATATCTCTTTCTTTGGCCAATTGAGCAATTACCGGCGCAGCACCTGTTCCGGTTCCACCGCCCATACCGGCTGTGATGAAAACCATTTTGGTATTGCTGTCCAACATTTTTTCAATATCGCCCACGCTTTCCAAAGCCGATTGGTGTCCTACGTCGGGGTTAGCGCCTGCGCCAAGACCTTCGGTTAAGTTCACTCCTAACTGAATTTTGTTAGGTACCGGACTGTTTTGCAATGCTTGTGAGTCGGTGTTACATACAATGAAATCTACACCTTTGATTCCTTGTTTGAACATGTGATTGATAGCGTTACTTCCGCCGCCACCAACACCGATTACTTTGATCACATTTGATTGATTCTTTGGTAAATCAAATGAGATGCTTCCAAATTCTGAGTTGCTTATCATACTATTTTGGTGTTAGGTATTTATTCTGTTATTCTTTACTCTGCGTTATCTAAAAAATCTTTGATCTTGTCTACATAGCGATCAAAGAAGGAGCGCTTTATTTGCTTTTCTGTCTCGCGCTCTGCCGGTTTTTCTATTTCCACCGGTTGCTCTATGGCTGCGACCACCTCTTCTTTCGGTTCGAAGACCGGTTGTTGTGGCACAGCTTTCGGGGCTTCGGCTACTGCATCTTTCAGCTCTATTTTGTAGGCGCTGTTAGAATTGTTTTCGATGCTGTTCATCACCAATCCGACTGCGGTGGCAAATAACGGACTGGAAATTTCTTCGCCCGAGTTACCGGCTAAATGCTCGTTAGGATAACCAATTCGGGTATCCATTCCGGTGATGTATTCCACCAATTGCTTGATGTGTTGGAGTTGCGAACCGCCACCGGTTAACACAATTCCGGCAATTAATTTTTTGCGCGGATCTTCATGTCCGTAAGCTTTGATTTCCGTGAAAACCTGTTCTATAATTTCCACTACTCTTGCGTGGATAATTTTTGATAAATTTTTAAGCGAAATCTCTTTCGGATCTCTGCCTCGTAAGCCCGGAATAGAGACGATTTCATTGTCTTTATTTTCACCCGGCCATGCGGATCCGAATTTCACTTTCAACAATTCGGCTTGTTTTTCGATAATCGAACAACCTTCCTTGATGTCATCTGTGATGACATTTCCACCGAAAGGCACTACTGCGGTATGGCGAATGATGCCGTCTTTGAAGATGGCCAAATCTGTGGTTCCGCCTCCAATATCGATTAATGCTACACCCGCTTCTTTTTCTTCCTGACTCAAAACTGCATCAGCTGAAGCCAATGGTTCTAACGTCAAGCCCGACAATTCGATACCGGAACTTTGGATGCATCTGCCCACGTTTCTGATAGAAGACGCTTGTCCGACTACCACGTGGAAACTGGCTTCCAATCGAGCGCCGTACATTCCGATAGGTTCTTTAATCTCAGTTTGTCCGTCGATTTTGAATTCCTGCGGCAATACGTGGATAATTTCTTCCCCCGGCAACATGGCTAGTTTGTTCACTTGATCGATGAGCAATTGAATATCTTTCCCGCTGATTACCTCCTCAGGATTGGTACGAATTACGTAGTCCGTGTGTTGTATGCTTCGGATGTGTTGTCCGGCTATCCCAACTACCACATCGTTTATTTTGTAACCTGAATTATTTTCTGCCTCAAGAACTGCTTGTTGAATAGACTGAATGGTTTGGGTGATATTATTTACCACACCGCGAGCCACACCAAGGCTTTTGGATTTGCCAACGCCCAAAATCTCCAATTTCCCATACTCATTCTTCTTGCCAATCATGGCTACAATCTTGGTTGTCCCAATGTCTAACCCTACTGCAATATTCTCTTTTTCCATAATCTTCTATTTAATGCACACCACTTGCTTGGTAAACTTTAAATTAATTCTTCGGTACTTTTCCAAAGTGCTGTCGGAAACAGCCTTCTGAAAAAAGGCTTTATAATTTTTAAATTTTCTTTCAATGTTGATGGTTCTACCGAAATCGATTTGGTAATCGTAGTTTCGGTTGGCCATAACCAAGCTTCCGTTGGACAAAATTTGTACGCCGATAATGTTTTTTTTCAAAAAATCATCTTCGGCAATATTCCTCAAAACTTCCGCTAATTTTTCCTTTTTCACTGCTGCAATTTCACCCGAAACCAAGGGCACTCTGGCAGCAAAATTATCAGACAACGGCATTTTATTTCCCTCATAATCAAGATAAAAAGAACCCGTTTCTTCAAACACGCGACCCAGCGGTTGTTTTTGTTCCACTACTGCTTTTAAAACCCCATCAACACTGACAAAAACATCTGCTTTGTGAACCATTGGATGACTGCTGACAGTTTTCTCCAATTTATTCAAATCTAAACCATCTTTATTGATAGTTTTTAGGTCCTCATTTTTTTCTATTAACAATTTATTAACCGTTTCAGGCTTTAAAAAAAGGCTGTTTTCACCTACAAAAACCACTTCAGTTTTCGCAATTTTTCGCACGGCATTTCGGTGCGAAGTGAACGAAAACAGGAAGATGACAACGAAAATCATCAACAGCAATCTGATATTGGTCCAGGTTAACAATTTCATGACAACGCCAATTTAATTTTCGGAACTAATTCACCTATATCTCCTGCGCCGATGGTCACAATTATTTTAGCCGAATTTTCTAAAATAGTCGGAATCAAATCGCCTTTAGAAACCAATTTTTTATTGGGATTTTCCATTTTGGAAAGTAGCCAACTTGACGTTACCCCTTCCATAGGCAATTCTCTGGCCGGGTAAATATCTAACAACAAAATTTCGTCGAATTGCGATAAGCTTTTGGCAAAATCATCGGCAAAATCTTTGGTTCTGCTGAACAAATGCGGTTGGAATACTGCCAGCACTTTTTCACCCGGATACAACTCGCGAACCGCCTGGTGTACGGCGTTGATTTCGGTTGGATGGTGTGCATAATCATCGATGTAAACCAAATCGGTAGTTTTGATTTGATACGAAAATCGGCGTTGGATTCCTTTAAATGAAGCCAAGGCCTTAGCAATGGACTCGGTTGGGGTTCCATAAGTCTTAGACATTGCTAAAGCCATCAAGGCATTCATCAAATTGTGTCTTCCGGGCAAACCGAACTGCAAATCACGGATGGTTTCTGAAGGCGTTTGCACATCAAAAACATAAAACCCGTTTTCAATTCGGATGTTGAAAGCGCTATAGGTTACTTCTTCATTAATACCGATAGTTAACCCTTCTAACGGCAACCCTTTTGGGACAAAAAGTTGGTTCTTATCGGCTACTTTATTGGCAAATTCTCTAAAAGAATCCTCAATGGCGGTAGCATCGCCGTAAATATCTAAGTGATCCGCATCCATAGAAGTCACGCAAGCAATATCCGGATGCAAATGCAAAAAGGAACGATCGAATTCATCGGCTTCCACTACGGTAACGGTTTTGCCGCTGCCGATTAAATTGGAATGGTAATTTTCGACAATTCCGCCTAAAAAAGCAGTAACATCGGCACCACTTTCGTAAAGAATATGGCCTAAAATACTGGAAGTAGTAGTTTTTCCGTGTGTGCCGGCTACAGCGAAACAAAAAGTATCTTTGGTGATGATTCCTAAAACCTCTGCGCGTTTTTTAACCACGTAATCTCGCTCTAAAAAATAATTCCATTCCGAATGCGTCACCGGAACAGCCGGCGTGATGATTACCAGTGTATTTTCGACATAAAATTCTTTTGGAATTAAGTTGATATTGTCTTCAAAATGAATGTCCATACCGGAAGCCTTCAACTCATCGGTTAACATAGTCGGGGTTTTGTCATAGCCCGAAACTTTTTTACCAATGTTTTGGAAATAACGCGCCAAGGCACTCATCCCGATGCCCCCGATGCCGATGAAATAGACGTTATGGATTTGGTTTAGATTCATTTGAGTTACTGAGTGGCTGAGTTTACTTTATTAATTTAATTATTTCTTCTACTATGTCTTTGGTGGCGTTAGGCTTGGCCAATTTTTTAATATTTTGACTGAGTTCCTGCTGCCAATTTTCGTCGGCTAACAACTTGGAAAATGTAGTTTCAAATTGTTCGTCTAATTCAGTTTCACGCAATAAAACCGCTCCGTTTTTATCGGCTATGGCTTTGGCATTTTTGGTTTGATGGTCTTCGGCTACGTTGGGCGACGGAATGAAAACAGTTGGTTTTCCCACCAAACACAATTCGGATACCGATGATGCTCCCGCACGAGAAATAACAACATCAGCAGCGGCATAAATC
>Ga0207975_100705_pt1 | contig 14292 bp, 17 predicted proteins | sample LakWasMe91_HOW11_2_FD_183913 | JGI IMG/M metagenome (GOLD analysis project Ga0207975, IMG submission 183913) | Freshwater sediment methanotrophic microbial communities from Lake Washington under simulated oxygen tension - Sediment Metagenome... | ecosystem: Environmental > Aquatic > Freshwater >...
TTGCCATTGTGTCTCCTCAGCGACGATCATGTGGACTTGGCGTTGGTTGTTGAAAGGACGGAATCGGGAAACTACCAGGGGCAAACCGTATTCCCATTAGATTGGGCATATAAGAATGCGCGCCTGATTGCCCGGCCGGAAAGTGACTGGTTGCGCCTCGATAAATTCGCTGGAAATAACCTTAGTGTGGAACCGGATGACGAGGCATAGAGGCGGGCCAGTTCAGTGCTTTTCGTTTCATAGACCGGCCAGCCGACGACCTTGCGGCTGAAGATATCCATGAACAGGTACAGATAAAAGTAGATTCCCACGACTTGCGGCGCAAGCAGGTCGGTGTCGCTAAAGCTAAAGTCGGTGGCATAGGTGATAATGGAACTCAGCCATTGCCTTTGGCCGGTCCCTTGCTTGGACCAAGAGCGCATTTGTCATGCAGAAAATGTCTTGCGTCGGTGATGTACATCTCTGCTCGCGATCAAAGTTGACCCGTAAGTTTTTACTACACAGGCATGCTCCCCTGCGTCGAGGTGCCTGTCAACTGGGATTGCGACCATTAAGCGTGTTCGACAAGGACCAGCCCTTTCCACCTGTAAGACCCTGCGATTGCCGGTGTTCCTGCTCCTTCTTGCGCAGCATGGCCATGTGCTGGCGCTGCGCTTCCTGCTGTTCGTCCCATTCGCTTGCAAGGCCAGGGGCCAACCGACGCAATTTGCGGGCAGCCAATTCCTCGATATGCGCCCCGTGGACACCCATGCCGTCCTTGATCTCGCGGACTATCTCCAGGCGCCCTTGAAGGCGCTGCAATGTGCCTTGTTGCTGCTGTACTTGCTGCTGCCACTTGGAGCGCGAGCCAGGGAGGGCAATGAGTCCTGGCGGCTGTGCCCTGGCTTGCTGCAGGCGAGAGGACTGCTGCTCAATCAGATTTTCTAGCCTGTCCTCAATGCGCTCGGCCTGGGCATGCTTGCTTTCGACCTGGGCAGCGAGGGCGGTGCTGTATTGTGTTTCGACCGAGAGCGTATCCAGCCGGCCAGCTTGTTCGGTTAGCTCATGAGCACGTTCCAGGAGGCTATCGGCCTGGGCTTCCGCATCGCTGGCGCTATTGATGACCTGCTGGCCTGCTCTCGTTTGCTGTGGTATTTGTTCTTTCTGGCTGTTCACAACGGGCCTCCATTTTAACGGCTAAAGTTCGTCAGGAAATACCACGTCCCAGTTTGATCGAAGCCTTCGACACCACTGCCTTTTCGCCGCTGTACTTGACGATGGAATTGCCTCCGATCTCTGGTACTTTATCGAAATCAGCCAGATTGTGTTTGACAAAGCTCCTGCCGGTTTGCTGATACACGTGTTCCTTGTCGGCGTAGATGATCGGCCCATCGTGCGACTTGCTTTTGTCGGCGACGACCGCCAGGTGAATGTTGTAGATGCCAGGCTTGACGGCGCCGGCCTTTTCCACTTTTTCGGTGTTCCACTGAGCGCCTTGTTCGCTCTGAACAAGACGTTGTCCGTTCATGACAAGGATACGGATCTTCATGTAATGCTCCTGATGGGGGTGGCGCTGGAAACGTGGTGCTGTCGCCCCAGGGAGAGGCGGAGCATGTAATCCGACGTTCAACCAGCAGCTTCTCGGAAATTGCTATCTCTGAGCTATTTGGCGGGGCACCTTAGGGCCGGTGTTCGCCGTCCAGCAGGGCCACCAATTTCACGTCTGCCAAACACACCTCCAGCTCGTGATCATCATCTTCGTATTTCAGCCAAGCGTAGCCATCTAAGGGCGGACGGCGGGTAAGAATCAGGCGTGCAAGCCGCTCGTTGTGTTCAACCCGAACAATCGCTTTTTTGAACAGCTCGGGTGCAGCCTCTTTGTCCTTCCTCCCGCCGTCTTGTGCTGGCAGCTCAGTGGGTTGGGGCGCTGCGCCAGGTCTTTCACCTGGACTTGGATCGGGTTGCTCGTTGGCAAGCTTCTCGTCAAGGAATGCGCGCAACAGCTTGACCTCCGACCTAGTCACATCCTGGTGTTCGTCGGTGAGCCACGAGGTCACCTCATTCGGGTTCTTCTTGAACGCCGTCACCAGTTCGTTTATCACGGTCACATCGTTTACCCGCCCCGCACTGAACACATTGGCTATCGGATCGGGCAGGTCCAAAAGGGTAGCATGCTGCGAAACGAACGACGGCGACTTTCCGAGCGCCTTCGCTATTTCCCTTTTCTTTTGGCCCTTAGCCAGTTCACGGCCAATCCAGTCGGCAATTTCGCGCGGTGTCAGCGCATCGCGTTGCAGGTTTTCGATCACCTGGTCGATCTGCTGGTAGTCGTTGTCGATGAATGACGGGATGGTCCGCAGTCCTTTGACCTTCGCAGCGCGGCAGCGCCGAGATCCATGGTTGATAATGAAGCGACCGGGAGCATCCGGGTTGTCGCGCAATGATATAGGCGACTTGGGACCCTTTGGGCCGTAGGATGCCGCCAGCTCGGCAATACTGGCGGCGGAGAATCCGGGATTGTCCTTGGTGCGCGGTTGTTCAGGATCTTCGTCGACAAGGCCAATGTCGATCATGAGGGGGCCGCCGTTGATCGCTGCTTTCCCTAGTGCCCTTCCTTCAACCTGCTGAGCGCCAATCCTTGTTCTCGCCATATCGTTGTCGTCATTTTTCATGCCGGGTCGGTCGTCATGTTATTGCCCTGTTTCGTCGAATTCGTTTCGCGTGACTGTCATCAAATTATGTACGTGAATCAAAGCCCTTTCGGCTTGTAGGCGGACACGAAGAACGTCAGCGCAGTCAGCGCGGCAAAGTGGAGAGTAAAGGTCCAGCCGGCATGCACACCAGCAGTATTCCAGTAGTACATGGTCCGAAGCAATTGGACGACACAATCAATCGACATCACCCATCTCAGGATAGGCCAAAGCAAGACGACGACCACCCAAACGAACTTGAGTAAGAAGGGGGAGTTTTCCTTCTTAACAGGCTGGACGGTCTCCGGAACAGCGGGCGATGTCACAACATTTACGCCCGGAAATTTCACAACGTTTGCCATGGCCGCACCTCCGCAAGATCTCCATGTCAATTATCCAGCATGGGCCACAGTCGCCCGCCGGCTATTTTGAATAGTGTTGCGCGTGCTCAAAGCGCGCGCAGGTTCCTGGAGAGTGGCCGCCTATTGGCTGCGTAGGAACACTGCCTCGGACCTATTTCGTTCGTCACAATCTCAATACAGGCGCGTGTGTACGTGGATTTCGTTTCAAATCGGCCCCCAATTTGTCCGAAAATTGTTCATTGCCGCAGCGCGTCGTGGTCTTGCGGTGCCAGCACTGCCAGCAATTCCGGTCGGGGTGTGAACGGCTACGACAACAACAGGTCGCGGGGCAGACCAAGACGGAACGTGAGCGGGGCAGTGCCCCTGGTTCTTGACGGTGCCGACGTACTTCTAGACGGAAATCACGTTCAATGGCGCGAGCTGGGCAAGTAGGACTAAATGCTCTACAGCTTTGACTCTTTGCAAGTGATCCAGCGTGGCGGGGCCGCCGAGAGCTAGTGCGGGCACGAAACCATATATTTCATCATGTTTTTGTCGGCCCAATTTTTTTAATGCGCGAGCGAAAAGGTTGACGCCATCAACATCACTATGATCACAACCTACTTTGTTAAGGGCGCTAAAGAATACCTTCACGTTCCTATTCGGATCTGATGTCCTATAGCTATCGGCAATTGCATTTGCGTCAGAAGCAACAATCTGAAGATTGCTGCCAGTTTTTTCTCCGAAAAAATATAAATCGCCAAATGCGCTTCTTGCGATAATATGATACGCATCCTGCTCCATGAATTGCGTATCACCGATCCATGCCTCCAACGCTGGCTCGTACTCCTGGGGGTTAACGGTCCAGAACAGGCCGTCTCCATAGCCGCACCAACCATATTCTTCCCAATACGCCAACAATTGATCCGGCAGCTTGCCACGGTAGCGTTCGATGCTCGACCGCGGAACGTCACGCTTGTCGAAGGCCGGGCCCAACTTTTCTATAAAATACGCGAAATTTTCATCCATGATTTCCCCTTATTTACATCGTTCAAGCTTCGCGTTCATCTTCGTAATCGCGCGGATGGCTTGCGGGAGAGCGTTCGCAGCCTTATCGAGTTCGGCCAATCGCCCTCCCTTATTCCATTGCGCGCCGATGCGCGAATTTATATTTCTATCCCCAAAGTCGCCAATTACATCCTTGCCACCAGCAATCATATCGGGGATATGCAGCGCCGCTAATGTCTTCATTTTCTCAGCGGCTATCTGTTCGGCTTTCTTGTCAGCTTCTATCAAGGATAATCCTTCTTCTTGAAGTTTTTTCGCCACAGCGAAAGTCATTTTTCCTTCATAGGAAGCTCTCGCATTTCGTGCAATGCTTGAACTGCGCGTCGATTTCTCTGACTCAAACGCCGCGCGTCCGTTGAGGTACTCATCAACCGTCATATTGTTGATGCCCGTCTCCTGTCCGCTGAGCTGGCGGTCAAACTCCGGCACGCTGCCTTGAGGTAAAGCCTTGGTTTTGAAGCACGGCACCGTCTTCTTCGGCATCCCACTGGGCCATGGGCGCTCTGGCTCCCGCCTGGCTCTGCGGCTCGGCAGGGGCGGCTCTTCACGGGGCAGTGCTCCGGCCCCTCCTGAGCCATGCGATTGAAGTGCGGGGTGATGGCGTAGCTTTTCTTCGTTTTGCTCGACCCATTTCGCTACTTTCGGCCCCAGGCCCGGACTCTGTTCGATTTCCTTCAGCAGCGCCGCCTTGTCGCCCTTCCCTCGGGTGACGCAAGCCAGCAGCACGGCAAGGATGGTTGTGACCATGATGACGTGGCCATGGGCCAGGTAAAACGCCGCCGACGATGGGCTGCCTCGTGCGGTCATGCCGAAACCCTGCAGGCGATCCTGCCGGGTCGGCCCCCACGCTTCGAGAAATCCTTTTTTGTAGTAATCCAATGCTTCGGGGACAGACTGGACCACGCCCTGGACCAGCGACTTCAAGCCCAGCATCGACAACACCGCGCCGCCGACATAGCTGCCTGCCGCCGCGCCGGCCGCCGCGCCTGGCACCGCACCAACGCCGCCAAGGAACGCCCCGCCGAATCCCCCGATCAACCCGCCCGCGACCACCGACCCGCCGTAATACAAGGCGATATCCTCGCACACTGAAATGAGGATGTGCCAGATCGTCGACAGGTTGATGCCGGAAAGCCTTCGGGCAATCATGTGTTGCGCCGACGGTCCCGACTCAGCTAACGCTTGGCGCACACGGTCCACGCGCCCCATCTGCTCGTTCCCCCAGCCGCACAAATGGGAAGCGGCGTGCGCGCCACGTCCCATGCTGTCATAGTGCTGCCCAGAGCCGGGCCGGTGTCCGCACCATTTCAGATCATCTTCTTTGCGCCTGAGATCAATCCAAACGCGCCACGTATCGGTTGTACCATAACCCATCGAAAGCTCCACAGCTTAGCGTGCTATCTCTCCGTTTCCCGATCTTCCTCGGACTCATCTGGGCACTGTGCAGCGACAGTGCGGGCAGGAAACCTACAAAAGCAGCCTACGCCTACCGACGCACGCTTAGGTTGACACCTCACAAGTTATTGCCGCGCAGTATCGCCGGTGCGATACGAGGATCTCCGGTCTCGCCGATACACCTCAACGATCGTGCGCGGCCGCGTCGAGTGCGATGGATGCGCAAGGAGGACGGATGCCACAAGTCCTGGTCGATGGCCGCTCGTTCACCTGGGACGAACTCGGGGAAATGCTGATGGCCTTTGATGGCTGGCAATTCACGCTTGAAATGTTCGATCCAAGCGATGATGCTTGATTTACATTCGCTCGGGTTTGGCTGGCTATCTGTATCGGGCCGGCATCGTACAACGATGAGATTGCTTGGGATTCTTGGGATTATTGCCGGTATTTTTGAGGGGATTTCAGGGGGGCGAGGCGCGCGGTCCGTCGCGGCTTGCCGCCGCGCTGGCAGCCAAGGGGCGAGATCGCAATAGGGACGCCTCGCCGAATCGAGGCAAATAGCAGTGCTCGTCTTACGGCTAGCGTCGAGTCGGAGGCAACCGGCGGATCGACGGCAAGCCGGAGGTCGAGGGCGTTATTTCCGGCTGACGCGGAAAGGCCGATCCCGGCATGGCAGCGGTCAGCCTCTTTTCTTTAGGTGTCCCCTCGTTTTCTCTAGATGAGATTGACAAGTGTCGCCGTAGCCGCGGCAGAGCAGGGGAAATGCAATTAACGGTCAATTGCCGAGGGGGACCTGCGACTTGAACCGGTTCGCGAGGCCACTCGGCCGGGGGAAGACTTGGCGGCCGCGCCGACTATGTGGCCAACTCAGGCATCCACTGTTTAGTCCCGAATCGTGGGGGCAGTGGGCCGGTTTCTAGAGAGACGCGCTGGATCTCCCACCAGTGCTGGTAGTACGCGGGATCCGGACTGACGAAGGTTAAATCGCGGTCAGTCAGGCTTCCTTGGATAAACAGTTCGGTAAAAACCGTAGCCGCGTACAGCATGGGTAGCGGGGCTGATGGCCGGTCCGCTTCGGGAACGAATTGGAAGCATACATCCCACAGCTCGTTGAAGCGCGCGGCCGTAAGAGTTCGGCCGCTGCGCCACTTGGCCAGGTTGCCTGCAAGCGTTTCGTAGCCGGCCAGCTCCAGCCATTCGACCATTTTCGCCGCCGCCGGTACCGTCCGAGGCCATTTCAGATCAGGACTCTTGCGCGCCATCCGCATGCAGGCTGTCGCGTCGAGCAAGCGCCGGATCGGGTAGTGGTATAGGTTTCGGGTCGTGCGGATCGAGGTCTTGCCGGCCAAGTCGACCCGAGGGTTCAGGCGGGGCAGAAGGGTACCAAAGATGGGCGTGGCCTCCCATTCGGGCAAATACGTGGAGCAGAACTCCAGATCGAGCGTCGCCAGAAGTTGGAATTGCGTATTGATCAGGAACACCGCGGCCGGGCGGTCCAGCTCTTCCCAAGACTGCGCCTCGCGCAGCTGACGCCGGGTGTCCTGCTCACTCGTACCGTCATCCGGATTTGTCAACTGCTCGCCACGGATCCACTTCGCATCGAGCAGCGTTTGCGCCCAGCCCTGCACGTCTCCATTCTCGCGGTGTATGGCCAGTGCCTGTTCCAGCAAGTCGATCTCGCTGGCCAGCTGGAAGAAGGCTGGATACTGGCTGCCGCCGTTTTGAAGAGTAAGGGCGAAGGCGCTGACTGCACCTGGGCAGTCGCGAAGCCGATTTACGAACGATTCGCGCTGTTCGTCCGACCATTCTTTTTCTTCCAGGTCCTTGCGCAAGGTTTCTGTGCTTCGCTGCAGAACCCGATCAAGCATTTCCTGGTCAGGTGTCGTGCACTTGCCGATCCAGTTGCGCACGGTTCGCTCGTTGACGCTGCCGTCCGCAACTAATGCGATCATGCTCGCCACTGTGCGGTCGTACATCCGCTTGTACACCTTGAGCAATAAAGTACCGATCATGCTTTGCGGCCAGCTTTCGATCGAGTGAGAGAACAGAAAGGATACCGTAGGAAGCTGCCTGGCCGCCAGTACCGAATCGGAGGGCAGCCTCCCGGTACCTTACGCGCCGGCCGGTCCAGGCGCCGGCGCCTCCTCCTAGGCCTGCTTGTCCGCAGCGCTTTGCAGGCGTCGCGTCCAGTCGGCCTGGTGGCCCTTATTCTTGGGAGCGGTGCGGCTCTGCACCCGCTGTACGGCTTTCTGGGTGGTTGGCGTCTTTGGTGCTGAGGGCTGCGTCGCTGCGTTGGTTTTCTTCGTCATCGTTTTCTCCTGGTGGTTTGCGCCGGCTCTTCCGGCGATGCGTACATTCTCCGCTAGCTGGCCGCCGCCGTTATTCCGTGAGTCGGAAAGGCCCGACCTGGCCGCCTGTCAATTCGAGCATGCCAAAACTGCAATTAACGGTCGGTCCACTGAGGTGGGTGCTTCGAAAAGCGCGTAAATCTGGGCTTTGCACGCGGTTTTTGTTAAACGATCAGATGCCACTGGGACGGGGCTGGCTTGACTTTCTCGCATTTTGTGCACCAAGCCCGCTGGGGATGGGTTTCCCCCAGTGGGAGACCACGTAGTGCGGGGTCTGGGGCAGCGCACCAGGGCAAAACCATGCGCAACGGCGTCCAGATTTGCGCGCTTTTACAAACCCGCTAACAGCGGTCGCGCACAAACTGGCGCGCGCCTGCTTCCTGATGCTAAAAACGGGAGAGGAATTCTCGGTGGAGCGCTGTTTTAGTTAGGAATGGCAACGACCGGCGAGCCAGGCCCTGTGTTGGACTTCGAGCCACCTGTGTTTGGACCCGCCTCGCGGAAGCCGCAAGTCTGCCCAACAATTGGACACAAGACGGTACCGCGATGCTTCTGGGACGGCGCAGCCGTCAGGGCGGAACAGGATTACAACGCTTCCGCTTGATCCACGTGGGTGACTGGTGCGATTCATGCAACCACACGAAGAGGCAAAGGGTACGAACATCATTTCCTGAGACCGGAGGCGATGGCCGTATGAAAATATGACTATCGCGGAGAATCGCGAGGATTTTATTTAACCCCTTGACTTTGGCCGGCTAATGGGTGGCCGGCTAATGGGTGGCACAGGGGGCGGCGCCGGACGGCTTACGGGACCAGCACCGGTTCGGGGGGCTTTCGAATCAAGACGGCAAAGAATGGGTAGGCATCGTCTAATTTGTCATCAAGCCATGTCCCCTCGATCTCGATTAACTTGTCGTCTTGTTTGATGACCGTGAATCTCAGTATCGCGCGATAGTTTTGGTAGAGCGATCCGTCGAGAAACTTCAGGGGAGTCCAGGGGGTTTCGAACAGGCGGTCCGACACTTTTGTCGCCGTGCCCCGCAGCACAAATTGCATAGTGACATTGCTGTCAGGGGTGCTGTACAGCTCCAGTGAAATATTATTGTCGTCCACGATCTCGAATTTTTCGACAGGAGTTGGTGAGCCATCCTTGTACCGAATTCCCCCGTAGTACCCCAAACGCATCAGTACATAAGCGGATTTTGAGCTGTTCCCCACGGCAGCGGCCGTCGTGCCCTCGCTCCCGGGGCCTAGGTCGGATCGGCCACGGTGTGGAGTGACGTTTGCGGGGGTGATTGGCTGCGGGTACAGTACGGCATCCGCGGTGGTATCACAGGCCAGCTCTTCGCAGTTCCGACATATCTGCAATGGCTGTCCGTATAGCACTTTCAAATTCGGACCATGATTCCAAATCCGCACTTGTCCGGAGGAGGGCTCGGTGTCACATATTGCCACATAGCTACCTTCCATAGCACCTTTTCTAGTTGCGAGGTGCACCACCGCCTCCCCTGACGGGTGCGAGTCATCGTACGCAATAATGGCATCGATCTGGACCCCGACTCTCAAGTCAGGCCCGACAGGCCAGTACGCGACCGGTACCGGGTTAGGGTCGTTGGCCAGTCCCCGCCAAGGGAACGGCGTAGGGTAGGGTCCAAAAGACAGCGTTCCGACCAGATGCTCATCTAATAGCTGTCCCACGTCGGCGCGTTGTTCTGACCAGCAGCCGCCCTGCCACATCGCGTAGACCACTTCGTCGGCCAGATCGAGTTCGTAAAGGCCATCGCGGGCGGGCGCGATCGCCCCGTCGAGCCAGGCCGTACGGGTACCGCTCTGTGGAATGTCCCGTGCACCAAGATCGTAATGCCCATACTTCCTGAGCATGGCCATCGCCTCGGTATTGTTAAGCCGCGCTGCAATGCGCCAGTGCCGTTTGGCCTTGTCTGGGTCTCTGCTCAGTTCGAAGGTACGTCTGATCCGCGGATCCCACCGCTCGTGCCCGAGCCAGAGGTGGGCTGCGGCATTCCTCTGTCTTGCGAGCGCCCACTTCCGATCTAGCTCGTGGAAATATTGGTCAGAAAGCAGCTCGCGCTCTTCAATCATCAGTTTGGATAAAAAGAAGGCGCTTTCTTCTTCAGGAGTAGGTGGCTCAGCGGACATGGATGATCTCGGTTATCTAGGTTCTTGGTGCACATGAAGTGCGATCGTTAGGCGAGGCGCTGAATGAAGTCAGGGTTTGAGGTCGCCACACATGCCAGGCCGGACGTGGCAGTTTTTAGAACTCGCCACCTCGACGCGGCTTTCCCAGTTGATGAACGGTGCCCTCATACACATAAGCCACCACGTTGTTAGAGAGCGCACGGTCCCTGGCATCCACCATGTGCTCAAATAAGTGTCCATTTCAAACCGACGATAAACGATAGCCAGTTCCTCCTCCTCCTCCAGGCGCACACTATTGTGCTGCGCCCGCGCAAAAAAATCTGCGTAAAGTGAAGCCCGGCCATCGTCGCACCCATACAAAAACGCGCGGCTGCTGCGCGGATCGGTGATGAGGTCAACCGGGTCGCCGACGCGTGCGGCCGAAAACACGGCGGGAATCGGTCGCCGCTTTGTGAAAGGGCGACGAAACAAAAGACTGAAAACCCCTCGCACACCAGGGCTCAGTCCAACAAAGAAATGGTCGATCCCTTGCGACGCTTTTGGCCAAACTGCCAGAGCTGCTCGTCAAGTTCGTCGGTATATCGTGCGTTGCTGCTATCGGATTCGTCCAGCACGGTGGACATCTGCCTGAGTTGGTTCTCGGTCGCCTTCCCGTGCAGACCGCCGTTCCCTTTTTCGTCCTTATATTTTTCGAGGTAGGTCGCCGCCGTCATTTTTCGGTAGCCGGCAAACTTCGAAGGCACAAACCACATGCCATCGGCATCCTCGTGGAGATACCAGTGATGAATCTTCGGCATGAGCTTTTGGAGAAGTTCCCCATCGCCTGCCTTTTTCAGGTCGCGCCAATACTGTTTGGCGTTTTCGATGACATGCTCCGGCTTGCTCACGAGCTGATGCGGCTTATTCATCATTTCCTCCAAAGATAGTGTTATGTGCGTATCGCCACCGCGGCGGATGTATGTCATGGCCCAAATATTCGGTCGACCCCGACTCTGGACCTAAGAATCCTATAGGATCTAATTGATCTAATATACCACCTTTTTGCGTTGGGCAACTACTTTACGGAAAATTGTTGGCCCAGTCGTTAGACCCAAACCTCTTCAACGTCCAGCTTTGCCGCCAAACATAGTCCCCGGTCAGGTTGATGTCTCCCAGCCCGCGCTATCGCGGCTTAACTAAGAACACGGCACAACTGTTTACGCTGTTCGGCTTTGCAAATCTGGTGCTGGCTGGCCGGCGATTTACGATCACTGAAACCCGAAGTGCGTCCTGAGCGCCGAAAGGCGCAAGAGAAACTGCAAACTTGCTCGAAAACCGGCTGTAATGTCGCCAAAAAAACGCATTTCGAGTTGCGACGCGACAGCTTCTGAAAAAAAACGTAGAACTGCTGAATCGTCAATTGATCAGCGCTTCCCTAGATAAGATGTGTTGACCTGCCGCACAAGGCGACGATTGCGGTGTCGGTAGCAGAAGGCAATGGCGGCGAAGTGCGCTACGTTGGCGAGTTTTCCAATACGCCGGAGGCAATGGTGAAGCTGGTCAAGCAGCTTAGAAAGGCCAACGCCCGACTTTCCTTCGGTTACGAAGCGGGGCCGTGTGGCTATGGGATTCATCGACAGCTCACTGACCTCGGTTGGGACTGCATGGTGGTCGCGCCATCCTTGATTCCGAAGAAGTCCGGCGATCGGGTCAAGACCGACCGGCGCGACAGCATGTCCCTTGCACGCCTGCTTCGGGCCGGTGAGCTGACCGCGGTCTGGGTGCCGGATGATGCGCAGGAGGCGTTGCGCGACCTGACCTGGGCGCGCGAAGATATGAAGCACTTGGAGAAGCAGGCCAAGCAGCGTTTGCTCGCGTTCCTGCTGCGCTATGGCAGATCCTTCGCCGGCAAGAGCAACAAGTCGCGTGGCGGCATCACCAAGACCGGCAATGGCCATGTGCGCCGAGTATTCACCTGCCTGATGTTCGCCGCCCTCATCAAGCATTGGACCTGGCCCCTGCGCAGTTGCGACGCGCTGTACGACGAGGCTTTCCGCTGCGCGCTCGACAGCGGCGACTTCGTCAACGTCGGCGTCGTCGTCGCCGTGCGCGCGACAGACCGGCTCATCCTAGGCGACTACTTGCCCGATCTGCTGCAGGCCATCGAGCGCGACCTGGTGCTGATGCGCGCCAATGGCCAGACCGATCTGGCCGACTGCACGATTGCCGCGGCGCTGCAGCCGATCAAGCGATACCGAGGGCATAGACACCCTGATCGGCGAGCCCGCCAATCGGCAGGAAGCACCGCTATTCAATGGCCTGCTGTCGGAAGCCGAGTTCGAGGAACTCGACGACTTCCTGGCCAGCCCGGCCATTGAGGCAAGCTCGATGGATGTTGGCACCCTCGAGGGCTTCCTGACCGCTATCGCCATCGGACCGCAACTGGTACGGCCCTCGGAGTGGCTTCCCTGGGTATGGGATATGGATGCGGGTGAGATCGAGCCCGAGTTCGACAGCCAGGAACAGGCAAGCCATATCTTGTCACTGCTCACGCGCCTGTACAACGCCGTGATTGACGCTTTCACCACTCATCCAGAATCCTTCGAACCCGTGTTTCACTCTGGTGGCCAGCACGGCGCGGCTGAATGGTGCGAGGGCTTCCTGCTCGGCTTCATGTTCGATGATGAAGCTTGGAGCCTGCTCATGCTCGGACAAGCAAAATGGTTCACCCCGTTCATGCGCCTGGGAACCGAGGAAGGCATGGACCTCACCGACCAGGCGGACGATGCGGAAGTGTGGATGGACGCCATCGGACCATCGCTGATGCGCATCCATACGTATTGGCTTGAACGCCGGCCCTCTGGACCGTCTGGCGCGGGCTACCCCGGACATGAGGCCGGCACACCTTTGGTGCGCGCGGCCCAGAAGATTGGGCGCAACGATCCTTGCCCCTGTGGCAGCGGAAAGAAATTCAAGAAATGCTGCGGTGCGGACGGTACCCCGCCCGCTCTGCATTGAAAGGACGACGAACATGAGCAAATCCCTTTGCCAAAGCGTGCGGCGACCATCACGCTAGGCCACGACACCGTCCACTTTGGTTCGACCGGGGATGGGTATCGCGAACTGTGCACCGCCTGTTTCAATACTGAGATGGACGCGCGCGTCGGCCTGGACCAGTTTGAAAACGTCCGGCCCGAACCGGTGGGGATCGAGGATTGCGACGGGGCGATACATGAATTTCATTTTCGCACCCGCCTGCTGGGGGGCGATGAGGCTTGATTTACATTCGATCGGGTTTGGCTGGCCAACTGCATCGGGCCGGGCCGGCATCGTACAACGATGAGACTGCTTGGGATTTTTGGGATTATTGCCGGTATTTTTGAGGGGATTTCAGGGGGGGCGAGGCGCGCGACCCGTCGCGGCTTGCCGCCGCGCTGGCAGCCAAGGGGCGAGATCGCAATAGCGACGCCTCGCCGGATCGAGGCAAATAGCTGTGCTCGTCTTACGGCTAGCGTTGAGTCGGAGGCAACCAGCCGATCGACGGCTAGCCGGAGGTCGACGGCGTTATTTCCTACTGACGCGGAAAGGCCGATCCCGGCGGTCAGCCTTTTTTCTGTTGAGACCGTCCGGTGAGATGATTCAATTGCGACCCCAATCGGTTGGCAGCAAACAGCTGTTGCTGCTTGCGTGTCCGTCCATTGCGTCGTAAAATGTGTACACAGTGATTCACAATGATGAATCCTGGAACTTTGAGGCAAACATCATGGAAACGACGAAAGTAGGCATTCGGGAATTCCGGGCGGATCTGGCAGAATTCATCGCCTCCAGTACGCCCGTGGCGGTAACGCGCCATGGGCAGACGGTTGGCTATTTCATTCCCACGCATGGGCAGGCTGATGCCGACGTTGCAGCTCTGAGGAAGGCGAGCAAGGCGCTCGATCAACTGCTTGCTGAGCATGCGGTCGATATCGAAGCCGTCGTCGCCGATTTCAAGGCCGCGCGCAAGGTTGCCGGTCCCGGCAAGAAATCGGGCGCCAGGAAGGCATGAGCAACAAAGCGATCGTCCTTGATGCGAATATTTTGATCAGGGCGGTATTGGGTCGGCGGGTTCGGGAACTCATTCTGGAATATAGCGCGACGGTCAAATTCTTTGCGCCCGATGCAGCATATCTCGATGCCAGGAAGTATCTGCCGTCCCTGCTGGAAAAGCGCGGTGTCGATAGTGGGGTGGCGATGCGCGTTCTGGACAGTCTTGAGTCCGTGGTCCAATTGCTCGACCTTGAGCTTTACGTCGGCCTGCAACAGCAGGCTCTCTTGCGCATCGCCGCGCGCGAT
>Ga0207975_100706_pt1 | contig 14245 bp, 16 predicted proteins | sample LakWasMe91_HOW11_2_FD_183913 | JGI IMG/M metagenome (GOLD analysis project Ga0207975, IMG submission 183913) | Freshwater sediment methanotrophic microbial communities from Lake Washington under simulated oxygen tension - Sediment Metagenome... | ecosystem: Environmental > Aquatic > Freshwater >...
AAAGTTTGAAATAGTTTTGCTTTTTCCATGATTCATCTCCGTGCCATACAGATCAGAAGAAAGACTTTCCCTTCAAAAGCCTACAGAGCCTGCAATACCTTCTCCAGCTTTTGCCGAACCTCACTGGCTAACGCAGTTATCTCGGGCTTATTCACCAATTCCAGTACCGCGTTTGGATCCATGAATTCCACATGAACCATCCCAGCCCCATCCTGCCGCACCACCACATTGCAGGGCAGGAGTAAACCGATGGACGGTTCGCTTTCCAAGGCGCGGTGCGCCAGGGGTGGATTGCACGCGCCAAGTATCCGGTAGGGTGGCATGTCCTGGTTAAGTTTCTTTTTCATCGCACCTGCGACGTCAATATCAGAGAGTATACCAAAGCCCTCTCTCTGAAGGGTCAGCGTCACATGCTCTATCGCATCATCGAACGCCATATCAACAGTTGTTCCAAAGCCATACTTGGACATCTTTAATTCCTTTCGTCAAATAAAAATAAAACTCGTCAGACCCGCAACATGCGCAACCCACTTACGATCACTACAAATTCACTGACTTCATGAGCCAGAACAGCGATGTGCAGCGTGAAATAGCCACGAGCTGCAACTACGACAAGTGTAAGTGAATTCAACGGTTACTGGTAACTTTGTCTCGCATAGGCGTCCTACAAAGAGTTATTAGCGCTAGATAAGTTGGTAGATTCATCCCCAGTGAACTGACCTTGCTCGAAGATTCTAATACATAGCGAATAAAACTTAACCAAAGTGACTGTGCTTTACTAACTTTGGTTCAGACTCCATTACAGCCAACTCATGTAAAATTCCGCAGTCTTCAATTACCCGTTCTGCCTGGCATTGCTGCCGAAGGTGCATCAATTGTTGCTTGAGATGTTGCAATTCTGCAATACGCACATCAACATGCCCTATGTGATCATCCAGCAAAAGGTTAACCGCGTTACAACCATCATCCGGCTTTCCCATTAGTCCGAGCAATGCATGAATTTCGCCATGAGTTAGATCAAGCGCCCTGCAGTTGCGAATAAAACGTAAACGCTCAACATGGCTAGAATTATATTTCCGATAATTTCCTGCTGTTCGTTCTGGGGCAGGAATAAGCCCCTCTTTCTCGTAATAACGGATAGTTTCTACCGTGCATTGTGCTACTTGCGCTAATTCGCCAATCTTCATATTGCTGTACCTCCGATAATGCTTGACTCTATAGTAACTTCATGGTATCTGATATGCAATATCAAATTTATTATGAAATATGTACCATGTCTTTAAAGCAACCCATAAAGCCAGTTGACGATCACGCATCCTGTGAGCATGACCATGAGCAAGAGCTTTTTCCACAAGCTTGTGCTGAAGTAGGCCAATGCTGCGCTGGTATCGCATCTTCAAATGAGGTTATTAGCTCACCTGACACATTAAAGATTCCTGCAGGCAGCGTAAAGACACAAATACGCATTGCTCAGATGGATTGCCCAACTGAGGAAGCATTAATTCGCAAAAAACTTGGGGAGATTTCAAAAGTAAGCTCATTGGATTTCAACCTGATGCAACGGATGCTGACCGTTATACACCCTAGCAACGCGCAAACAGAAGTTATAGAGGCGATTCGCAGCCTTGGCATGACGCCCGAACTGTTAATCAATGAATCCACGGTAGCAATTAATAATGAGCAACAAAAGCCGTGGTGGCTATTGGCATTATCTGGAATAGCGGCAGTTGGTGCTGAATTATTAGATTTGGCGACTATGCCTGTGTGGCTGGTCGCTTTATTATCGCTTGTAGCTATCGCCACCTGCGGTCTTGGGACTTACAAAAAAGGCTGGATCGCCCTCAGGAATGGCAACCTGAATATCAATGCGTTGATGAGTATCGCAGTAACTGGCGGACTACTTATCGGCCAATGGCCAGAAGCAGCCATGGTGATGTTTCTGTTCACTATCGCAGAACTGATCGAAGCAAAATCGCTTGACCGCGCACGCAATGCCATTCGTGGTCTGCTTCAGTTAACGCCAGAACAAGCCACGGTGCAACAAGCCGACGGAAGTTGGGTTGAGTTAGAAGCGAAGTCGGTTGTGATTGGCAGTATCGTACGCATTAAACCTGGTGAGCGCATTGCTCTCGACGGGGTTATAGTCTCAGGCCAGTCCACTGTTGATCAGGCTCCTATTACTGGTGAGAGCCTGCCGATTGAAAAAATCGTAGGCGATAGCGTATTTGCTGCCACCATTAACCAAGCTGGCTCATTTGAATATCGCGTAACTGCCACGGCTGGCAATAGCACCCTGGCTCGCATCATCCATGTGATTGAGCAAGCGCAAAGTAAGCGTGCCCCTACCCAGCGTTTTGTCGACCAGTTCGCCAAGATTTATACTCCTGTTGTCTTCGTTATTGCTCTGCTGGTTGCGGTGTTACCACCACTACTTATCGGCGGCAGTTGGTTTGATTGGGTATATAAAGCACTTGTGCTATTGGTTATAGCCTGTCCTTGTGCCTTGGTAATCTCAACTCCTGTGAGTATTGTCAGTGGCTTGGCCGCTGCCGTGCGGCATGGCATCCTGATCAAAGGGGGCGTTTACCTGGAAGAGGGCCGCAAGCTCAAATGGCTCGCTTTGGATAAGACCGGCACCATCACGCATGGTAAACCAGCGCTAACTGATATGGTCTTGTTGGAAAAAGTAGATGGCTTGGATGCTGTACAGATTGCCACAAGTCTTGCCGCCCGCTCCGACCATCCAATTTCTCACGCCATCGCTGAAGCGGGCAAACAAAACAACATACCACTGCTAGAAGTGAACAACTTCACAGCCCTGCTGGGTCGTGGTGTTAGCGGTGTTGTGGATGGTATCACTTACCAACTAGGCAACCATCGTCTTATTCATGAGCTTAATGTTTGCTCGCCTGCGTTAGAAGCACAACTTGGTCAATTGGAGGAAGAAGGTAAGTCGGTCATTCTGCTGACAGATGGACAACGTGTGCTGGTGCTTTTTGCGGTGGCGGATACGGTTAAGGACACTAGCCTTGCTGCAATACAGTCGCTACACGCGCTAGGCATCAAAACTCTGATGCTGACAGGCGACAATCCGCATACTGCACGTACAATCGCCAAGCAAGTAGGTATTGATGAAGCAAGAGGCGATCAGCTTCCGGAGGATAAGCTTAAGGCTATCGAATCCTGCGCTCAGACGGGTATGGTGGGAATGGTTGGTGACGGTATTAACGACGCCCCAGCATTGGCTCGTGCCGATATTGGTTTTGCAATGGGTGCCGCTGGCACTGATACTGCTATTGAAACCGCTGATGTGGCTCTTATGGATGACGATCTTGGCAAGATTGCCCGCTTCATTAAGCTGTCAAAAGCAACGCATACCGTGCTGGTACAGAACATCGTGCTGGCACTCAGTATCAAGGTCGTATTTTTGGTGCTGACGCTCTTGGGTATGGGCACAATGTGGATGGCTGTTTTTGCCGACATGGGGGCAAGTTTGTTGGTTGTAACAAATGGACTCCGGTTATTGCGGAGATAGTGGGATAAGTTTCCCTTGATATTCTCTAACTGAAGGAGATATCGAAATGAAAAAGATGACTTTGATAGCAGCTTTTACTGCTGCTGCACTTACGAACATGCAGGCAATGGCCGAGCAACCAATGCCTGCGGGAAAAGGCGCTCAAGTGCAGCAGAAAGCGCCTAATGTTTCCGAGTTTGATAAGCAGATGGCGCAGATTCAGGAAAACATGAAAAAAATGCAGGATGAGATGGACAAGATTCATCAGACTAAGGATCCGCAGACACGGCAGAAGCTGCTTAAGGATCACTGGTCTACTATGCAGAATAACATGCAGATGATGGAAGGCATGTGGGGGCCTGATGGCTGTATGGGTGGAGGAATGGGACACGACATGATGATGGGCGGGCATATGATGGGTTGGGGGGATATGGACGACTATTACTCCAATCTCACTTCCGAGCAAATGAAACAGCGCCAGTACATGATGGATCGTTACATGCCAATGCAGCAAATGATGATGGACCATATAATGCGGCATCAACATGAGATGGGGATGCAGCCTGCTTGATTCCGCCGATAGTCACCCGGCACATAAGGCCCAGCCATTTCAGTTGGGCTTTATTCCCGACAGGATAAATCCAGTGATGTCAGTCTGACAGGGTGTATATCAGCGGCTTGCCATCAACAATGCAATTGCTTCCTTTTGGCTGTGCTCGATAGTGGAACTCACAGATTATTTCGGTACCGTCCTGTCGGTCCGAATGGCATATTTGAACGGCAGTTTTGTCCCGCTTAGGAGTCCTTTAATTAATTATGTCCACATGAAGCTGTGAAGTTAGTAGATTAATCTCACAATGGAAGTAAAGTTGATAGATTTATCTCACATTGGACTGTATCTAGTCTCTAAAGTTGGTGGTTTTATCCACAGGTAGCTATTAAAGCGCTCTATTTATTGGCAGATTTGGCCTATTTCGTCACTTTTAACCTTCTAATTTGTTTCAAAATAGCATTTTTAGAACTTATGCAAAGTAAAGAGATTAATCTCACATTGAAAGTTAAAGTTAATAGATTAATCTCACATTGAACGCCTACAACCCGCTCCAAATAACGATTTGATTAAACGCCAAGGCTGCAAATAACATCCTTCTCATATTCAAAATAAAAACCAATGGCAGGTGATATTCCCGCTAACCAACAACAGGCACTTCTGTCCACTTAGTAGTGTACCCAGGACTTTTGTTACCCTGCTTCACCTTCCATGGTCGCCTGAATCCATCACTGGCTAATTTAATGGAATAGGCATGAAAAGACGCTCCACATTGCGGATATTCTCGTCACCAAAGCCGGCTTCATACATCACCTCATGCCAGTGATTACGAATAATGGACTGGATTTCATGAATAATGTTGCTTGCATCCGCTAGACTTAAGCCAAAAGCACTGACGTTACTCAGCAGGTTATCCACGGTGCCAAACGCCGTCTCGCCGATTATCATTGCATGCTGATGCACGCGCTGCGGCGTAATGACAGGAACGATGTCAAAGGCTTCAGACAACATCCAACTGCCATCTTTTTGATGAGACAGTCCGTGATTCATTGAGTGATCATCAGAATTCCTGACGGCAACATTAAACACCATGCGCCTGAAGAGCTGCGTTTGCTCGGAAACCGGGCAGCCATATTTCCCAAGCCAACGCGAAAACCTGGCATAAGACTCGACCCCGATATCCTGAAAACCGGGATCCGCAAAGAATACGCTGCGAGCACTTAGGTACCCGGAGCGAAATACGCCTTCAGGAGTCACCAAGCGATCAAAACGTTTCACGAGACACACATCCTTGTCGCCTATCCTTTCAATTCTTGTAGGCGCTGCGCGCACACCACACAACCCAGCAAGGGTCATGGTGGCATGTTCAAGCCTGGGCAGACTGATCAAGGGGCTATCTTCGATGCTATGGAATTTTGCGATCCATACGCCGTCACCGTCAACGACATTGCATTTCGGGCGTGCACCCCCGGTTCCTGGATGCAAGGCTTTCAACAACTCAGGCTCTACCTCCTGTCCATTTTCAACAGCCTCAGCTGCAAACATAAGGTCTGCCAGCGGGAATTCTCGGCTTTCCAGCTCCTGCGGCACGTCTGATGCAGATCTTGAGAAAGCCAGCGCACCTGCGCGACCAGGGTCATTCATCAAGATATAGCCAGATGGGTATTCCTTCTGTCCGCTCAGGCGGTCAATCACCTTGATGCCCCATTTATCCGGGCAGCTATCGATAATGACACCAGGGAAACCCTTGAGCGATGTAAATTGTCTGATGGTGCTGTCCAGGGGTAGGGTAACCGGATCCAGCGGGATCGCATCCCCCCGCCCTAGATAGGTTTTACCATACACGAAGCTGCCAACGTCTCCAGATGGTGTCCTGCTGACGTCAAGGCGCCCAGCAACAACCGGCGTAAGGCTGTTTGGCAGGTAAACCCAGATGAAGATCGTGTCAGAATTCATTGTTAATTCTCCTTGGGATCACAACACGCTTTTTCTCGGTATCAAGAGAGATGATGAGCCCGTCGCGGTCCAGGCCAGGATCTGCGATCAGCGACACTTCACGTGACAACCCAAGCGTCCATAGGATATTCAGAAGTGCACCTACCGAGCAGGTGAGTTCGCCGCGCTCCAATGACTGGATCGTGGATCTGGATATGCCGGTGCGATCTGCCATATCCTGCTGACGGATCTTGCGACGCACTCGTGCAACTTTGATGCGTTCGCCCAAGTCGCGAGCGATGGCGACCACTTCTTCAGGATGATTAAGCTGATGTTTGGGTTTGGATTTGGGTTTGGATTTTATCATTTCTACACCATAAGCTTTACATAGAAAGCATTATATTAACTTATGATTGTTATGGCAAGCATACTGGAAGTTGAATCGGCCAGGAGAATTGCCAAGTCATTTCGACAATCAATGGCAAGTGAGATTCTAGTTAACTAAAGATAGTTGGTATTTCTGACCACCGAGTCGTATAGGCGGGACTTTTGTTACCCTGTTTCATTTTCCATGGTCTCCTAAATCCTTCACTAGCCAACTTGACTGTCTCCCTGCCCAGCTTTTGATTAATACTGTCCATAGCGCTCATCAATGCGGACGACTTTGGGTTGGCCTGCGCCTGGCTGAATAGATCCGTTTGCACGCCTTGCGCCGGAACCAGTTCGCTTAACATGACACCAGCCTTGGCATAGTTGTAATTAGGCCGGTATATCTGTTTTAAAGCCCATAGGGCTACGTTTACAAGCTGCCTGGTATCATCGGTCGGACTTGGTAACGGAAGCGTCATGCCGTTGCTATAAAATGGATCGTCGGGTTTGAATGGACTGGTTCTAATGTACACATATACCGAGCCGGAAAATGATTGTTGCCTGCGGAGCTTCTCCGCTGCCCGACTCATGTACAAAGTAATCGATTCTGCCAGGCTGGCATAGTCACGTACTGATTGCCCAAAGCTGCGCGAGCTGATGATCTGCTTCTTGGCCGGCGCCATTTCTTCCAGCTCAATGCAAACCGTGCCATTAAGTTCACGAATCGTCTTTTCCATGACCACGCTGAACTGCTGCCGCAATCTCGCAGGATCCGCGCGCTTGAGATTGAGAACGCTTCTGAAGCCCAATGCTTCGAGTTTTGGAGCCAGCTTGCGCCCTACTCCCCAGATTTCACCAACCTCAATCTCGGACAGCAACGAATCAAGTTCGTCTGGTTTCATTGTATTGAAGTTGCACACACCATTAAACACCGGCCGCTTCTTGGCGCAATGGTTGGCCAGCTTGGCAAGCGTCTTGGTCGACCCAATGCCTACGCATACCGGTAGCCCGGTCCATTTAAGAATGCGCTTACGCATGTGCTGCCCATAGCGAGTCAGATCACGCGATTGGAAGCCTGTCAGATCCAGGAATGATTCATCTATAGAATATACTTCCTGATCCGGGCTGTACTCGCGCAAGATTGACATGACGCGATTGCTCATATCAGCATACAGTGCGTAATTACTCGACAGCCCGATGATGCCATGCTGCCGAGCCATATCCTTCAGTTTGAACCAAGGAGCTCCCATCTGCACACCTAAGGCTTTCACCTCGTTACTCCGCGCAACAGCACAGCCATCGTTGTTACTTAAGACAACGACAGGCTTATTGATGAGCTTTGGATTGAATACGCGTTCGCAGCTGACGTAGAAGTTGTTGACGTCAATTAAAGCGATGCTTCTTGGTGGATTGAGATTCTGCATTTTGATTATTGTAACAATAATCATGTTGAGTTATGCAACTAGAATTTCTGCTTAAAATGTTCCCGATTGCTACTTCCTCAAGGATTCCAGCAGCTTATCGCTCATATCCCCACACATCCCACAATGTTATCCACAGATATTGTGGAATGGGATCGCTTATGAGAAAAGGCTCCCGAAGTAGCCTTTTCTTTAACGCTAACCGAAACTCTTTATATCTGCTCTTGGGCGGACACTATCTCTAGGTGAAGTCACTGCGCGACTTTCATCGCTTCGGGGTATACAGGACAGATTCATTCTAACACAACCGACGAGTGGAATTAAAAGTTACCCTCATGAGCAAGTGTCGACAAAGCTGCTCTAGCTAAAAAACCACTTCTTGTCTCATGTTTAGATGTTACATAACTATCAATACGACTTAATACGAATTTAGGCAAACTGATATTTACTCTTTCAGGTGTGGAATCGATCTTTGATAGATCAACATCCACCAACCCCCAAATAACACCTTTGTACTCAGTATGACTTTGCAAATCTTCAATAGAAGATGAATGCAGATCAATCTTCTCACCTAATTCCAATAATGTTTCAAGATGACTGGTAATTGCTTCTTTTGCATTTTGTATTGCTTCATCGATGGTGTCACCAAATGAATGACAACCCGGTACATCAGGCACAGTCACTCCATAAGATGTCCCATCATCCTTATGAATTGCGATGGGAAATTGCATAACTCACTCCTTAGTTGCCACAACTCTCCAAAAATAATTCAAAACAACATCTATAGTGGCGTGAAAAAACCGGACTACTTAAGTCCGGCTTGTTTCAGGATGCTGCTGACTGTTCCAATCGGCAAGTCCTTTTTCGGGTGTGGAACCGTCACAAGTCCAGGCTTTTCTTGGTGCTTCATATGATGATGACTGCCTTTTGTACGAATTATTTCCCAGCCATCATCTTGCAACATCCGGATTAGCTTTTGAGAATCCATGATGGATACCTTTCCAGATGCGACATGTGTATTTATACACACTAAATTTCGTAAAGTCAATATTTAGTGTGTATTTATACACACTAAATATTACGTTTTAAAGCATCTTTGGATATGTGCTCCCAGAAAGTACAAAGGGCACAACTGCGCCCTTTGCTAGATAGAGGAGTCTTTGGCTCCAAGTAGCTTGGTGCTTTTGGGCACCGAGTATGGCTCTGATGCTATTTCACTCTAAATGACTTGTCAATTACCTAAATCGTCTTTTCTAGAAACACCTGCCCGGACTCACGATAAATATCAACTTCAGCTAACCAGAAGCGTGAGCATTTGGAAGCTACCTAAAACGCCGAAACGAACCAATTACCACTCCCCATATCTCAAAATTCATCCCCTCCTTAATCTCAATTGGAGAATAGGAACCGATAGAATTAGCCGGCAACAGTCGCGCAATACCATCTTGAGATCGTGCCAGAGTTTTAATAGTGAACTCACCATCCACTACAGCCAACACAATATCACCAATGTTGGCCTTTTTCGAGCGATCGACAACGGCCTTGTCACCAGGCAATAAACCGATATCAATCATAGACTGCCCCTGTATGGTGACAAAGAAAGTAGCGTCTTTCTGATCGATCAAGAAATCATTGGGATCCAGTCTTTTCTCAATGTGATCATCAGCTGGAGAAGGGAAACCGGCCGATACTTTTGAGCTGAATATAGGCAGTTCGATTGTGCTCAGAATGACTGGTGGCAACTCAAAATCGGAAACGGCATCAAAACTATTTCTTAGCCTCTTGCGCTGGTATGAGGCCAAAAAATCCTTGATAACGGGCGCCTGGCTTTCTGGGATACGGATTACGGAGGTTGGTTCGCGGAATTTACCCGTACCGGCTTTGCGACCTGCGCCGTTGCGGGAACCACCACGATTATTGAGCTTTACATTATTCATTTGATTATTGTAACAATAATTAATGAAATTATTGATCTATTTTTTATTGCTATCCAATGATTGACTTAAATAGTCTTACCTATATAATGTATAGGTGACTAAAAATGTTAAACCCCTCCCAGTTACACTCAATGATGCAAATTATATTGAGAGGTTAAGGAGTGTCTTAGAGGTTAGGTCAATGTTTCTCACTGACCATGCTAAAAAAAGAATGCGGGAACGTAAGGTTTCTAATTCCCAAATAATACAGTGCCTAGAGAAAGGCACTATAGATGAACCAGCCCACCTGACAATACATGGTGACTGGTCAGCAACATTGGGATATTTTACAGGTGGTGACTATGTCAAAGTTTCTACTGCAATTTCCAAAGACAACAAAGGTGAATTAATCGTAGTAATTACGGTAATAGTATGAAATACCATTACACAGAATCTGGACTTAAAAACGTATACCTACTTAATGGGTTTGAAGTAGTTGAAACGCCATATGGTAAAGCCACGTCCATCCATGATGTAAAAGGTTTACACTTGGTGATTGGACGTAACTTATGCTCAAAGAAATATCTAACTGGCGCTGAATTTCGTTTCCTAAGAAAAGAAATGGAGATGTCACAGAATGGACTAGGGAAAACTCTAGGAGTTACTGACCAGGCGATTGCTAAGTGGGAAAAGACTGGAAGAGTTCCTAAGACTGCAGATAGATTCATTCGGTTAATGTATCTCGAAACAATTAATGAAAACATCAAGATCCAGTCTTTCATTGACAGAATCAATGAAACAGATCGAGACGAGTTCACCAAAATGTTGGTTGAAGAGACATCTTCAGGCTGGAAACAGGCTGCATAACTTAGCTACCTAGGTGCCGCCTCGCTCACCAAAAATCCACCTGGCGCCAAATCAAGCATCGCCCTGGCCTGCTCATGATTAGCGTTCAGCCAAGGCTGGTATTCAGATTCATTCAAGACAACCACGGAACGCTTCTCATCTTCAGGTTTATGAAAATGCTTCATGACCTCATGGCCATCTGCATTAATGGTCAACATTGAGAATGAGAAAATGATCTCCCCAGTTTCCCTGTCAACAAACCGTTCCCAGATGGAAGCCAAAGCAGCCGGCTGGCCATCTGATCTTTTGATGCGCCAACGTACAGCTTTGCCAGATTCCCAATTAGGCTCATAAAAGCTTTCTACTAAAACCAATCCAAACCGGCGTTCCTTCCAGGCAGTCCGATAACTTGGCTTTTCGTGAACAGTCTCGCTGCGAGCATTGTATGTATGTAATCCGAACTTCTTTTTGTCTGCTGCCCAGTGGGGAACAAGCCCAAACTGCGCCAGTTCACAGCGAGGTTTTCCGTTATCAAGATATATGAATGGTGCCGGATAGGTAGGATAAGCTTCCTCACGCCAATGCGAATTAGGCAAGTCGCAGCCAAAGTGCTGTTTTACCCAATCGGCATGATGGCTTCTAATTGGTTGGAAGTTGCTGCACATCTATATATAGATATTTCATGAATTTCTCAGTTCGTTTTATTGATTCTTCCAAATCAACAAGTTCAAGAGATCGTGTATCTATTATATTAATAATAGATTCATCAATAACACATACTGAGTGATCTTCAGGATTCCCCTCAACAATATTTTTATAAAAAATTGCTTTAATATTTCTATTGTCTAGTTCTGCTTTAAGTGCAGAGAATCCGTACTTATCAAAATCTTTGGATTCTGCTTTTAAAGCAAAAGCCTTTCTTCTGATTTGTTCAAAAATTTCACTTTGGGGAATTGTGCTATTAGCCAAACCATTTGCTATATGTAAGCTTGTAATTCCACCCCATTCTTCAATAGTTATATACTCTAAAGGTTTCAAATTAAGGGTTACCTCGATCATAAAATAAGGCCCCGGTGTTTTGCGAAGATGAATATGTTTTCCAATACTATCTTTAGCTGCTTCAATAGTTCCAAAATGTGAAAATGGCCTAAATCTACTAATTGGTCCAGATGGTGTTCCATGATACCAATTTCCGTTAATCACTAAGTTTGTCATTTATTCCTTACTAAATTGTCATAATGACTAAAGATATTAGAAGATGCTGCAAATTAATCAGCCCGCTGTGCTTTCCTAAAATCCCACGGTGCCATAGGCTCTTTGTCTATCCATAATCCTTCTCTGCCAGCCTGAGCAGATTCGTGCGCATGGAGATAATTCAACCTGTCATCCATAACCAATTCATTTTGATACTTACTGTAGAACCATGCCATACCGCGCTTGATCTGCTCCAAGTTAGCATCCACACCATTGATGACTACCTTACCTACCGTGCGCCCATAACGATCTTGTTTCTGCCAATCAACGTCAACTTGTTTGCCATAAACCAAATCGGATAACGACTTCTTAGATACGTTGCCAAAGGCCTGCTTCTTTTCCGGTGCATCGATGCCGGCCAACCGGATCTTGTGTTGAGTGTTGGTGTTATCAAGAACGGTAATTGTGTCGCCATCAGCTACTGCCACCACGCGGCCGGTGATTGTGGCGGCATAGGCGATGTTGATGCTAATAACAAGAGCGAAACAAAATATTAAATTTAATATTTTCATGTACCTGGTTTACCTTTATATAGATCAAGTAACTTTTGAGTAATGCTTATCGAATTCTTTAATGATATTTGGGTTGAACAAAATCTTTTGTCCCCCTTCTGGATTTTTTGGGTTAAATATCCTAACGTAGGCAAACCTCTTATCTATTGATAACGATGAGCGTAATTTATGATATTTTTTATTAACCTTAAAGTCTGAATATCGCTTGGCTAAACGTGTTGTTAAAACTTCATAATCCCATGGATATTTGTCATTAATCTCTTCTTCAACCAGTCTAACAGTGGGGGCAGATGGGTCATTAGTTAATTGATAACTATTGCCTGTTTTGCTATTTCCTTTTTGAAATTTAACATCAATTTTCAATGTTAAATTGCAATCTCTTACGTCTTGGTCTGCATCATATTTCTCTTCAATTTTCTGTATGTATTCCAATATCTTATTTTCATTTTTGTTTAAAGTAATACCGTTTGCAGTATCAAAGTCTCTGAAAAACGAAAGCGGCATAAGGTAGAAGTTATATCCAGAGAGAATGTCTCCAAACCAATCTTTTGTAAGATATAAATAGTTTTGCAAAGACGCTGTACCAAGCTCCTGAACCTTGAGTGACAATAATAGATCGTCATTAACGAAATGAATGGAGTTGTCTCGAATCTCGGTTATGGCACTTAGATTATCAATTACAGTATTATCAATTTTCACCCCATACTCTTCCGTAATTACTCGATAGGCTTCGAAGAGGCTAATTGATTGAGGCGTTCCTGATCTATTTGTTTTTGGTCTTGGTATCTTAGATTTTTGACCGTTCTTGAGTGTTCTATATTCCATTACATATAATGCGGCAACTTTATTACTAGCCAGATTCAACACTTTGGCTTTAAGCAGAAGCTCCCATGCGTTAATACATAGAACTGAAAATAATTCTTCTCGATATTTAAAATCAGGCTTGTTGTATATCTCTATTGCAGAAAGAATAGCGGCAATAGATTTCTCTAACATTAGATGTGATCTAGATTTCATATTTTGGAATCACTACCTTAATGCCAAATTTTTATAAAACAACACATGGAATAATATTGAATGAAAGGCACGTTTAGTTACGCCCTTCCATACCATCCATAAATCTTCTTTTATTGTGTCGCAACAACAACGAAGCAATGCTTCTCCATGACTCAGCATCAGTTGTCATAATGCTATCGACAGCTTGATTATTTTGAGAGGCTTCCAGCATCCTATCCAGCAATTTGTCAGCAAAAGAATCCAAGGCAACATCAAGCGGATTGTTCATAATTGTGGATTTCATGTCTTCAGCCACCTTACTAGCATGCTGCCCAAATCGAATCATGTCCTCCTCGGTAAATGAGGTGCCATGTTTGTCGTTGAAAGCCCTAATGATTTGGGACAACTCAACTTCTTCCTCTTCGGTTGGCAATGCATTTACGCCGAATGCCGTAATTGCCTGCAAGGGTGCAGTTTCGCCAACAGCTGGTGAAGCAGATCCTTTTTGTGTCACTTCAAGCCTGAATTTTCTGAGGCGCACCATCTCTTCAGTGATCTCAAAGTCATCTTCCTGCTTCGTATTAATGAGTTTCTTCGATAACCAGTCGCAGTACCAGTAGAGCCTTTCAAGGTCTGCATCAGCAATCGGGAATACCTGGCCAATAAAGTTATAGAAACGGCAGTAGCTCTTAACTGCCTGTCTAAACTCGCTCTGAGCAGCTACGTCGGCGGTTTTATAGGCATTAACGGTCTGGTTAATGATGCCTTCCAGCTTGGCCCGATCCGTGGTTGTTAATTCTGGCTGAAAGAAGATCTCGCAGAATGAATCTACTGAGTCTGTATCAATAAAACCAGCTTTCTCAATCAGATTCTTGAGATCATAGATCTGTTCCGGCTGCGTTAAGCTCTCTAGTTCTGTTGCTTCAAAATAT
>Ga0207975_100715_pt1 | contig 14108 bp, 11 predicted proteins | sample LakWasMe91_HOW11_2_FD_183913 | JGI IMG/M metagenome (GOLD analysis project Ga0207975, IMG submission 183913) | Freshwater sediment methanotrophic microbial communities from Lake Washington under simulated oxygen tension - Sediment Metagenome... | ecosystem: Environmental > Aquatic > Freshwater >...
GCCGTCAAACTGGCGGAACAACTGGTTGAAATTACGCCGCAAGGGTTGAACCGTTGTTTTTATGCCGACAATGGCTCCTCTGCGGTGGAAGTCGCGCTCAAAATGAGTTTTCACTATTGGCGCAACCAAGGACAAACTCAAAAAACCAAATTCATCACCCTGGAAAACAGTTATCACGGCGAAACCCTAGGCGCGCTGGCGGTCGGCAATGTATCGCTGTATAAAGAAACCTACGCGCCGTTATTAATGGACGTCATCACCGTGCCCGGCCCGGACTGTTATCACTGCGAACCCGGCGAATCATGGGCGGACTATTCGACCCGCCGCTTCACGCTGATGGAACAGACGCTGCAACAACATAGTGACACGGTTTGCGCGGTCATCATCGAGCCTTTGGTGCAATGCGCCGGCAATATGCGCATGTATGATCCGGTCTATTTGAAATTGCTGCGCGCCGCCTGCGATAAATACCATGTGCATTTAATCGCCGATGAAATCGCGGTCGGTTTCGGGCGTACCGGAACCTTATTTGCCTGCGAACAAGCGGCAATCTGTCCCGACTTCATGTGCCTGTCCAAAGGATTAACCGGCGGCTATTTACCGTTGTCGGCGGTATTGACCACCGATCAGGTGTACCAAGCGTTCTATGCCGATTATCAATCGTTGAACGCATTTTTGCATTCGCACAGCTATACCGGTAATGCGCTGGCGTGCAGGGCGGCACTTGCCACCATCGATATTTTCCGGCAACACAACATCATCGAAAAAAACCGCTCTTTGGCTGCTATGATGGCAAAAGCGGCGCTGCGTTTTCACGACCATCCCAATGTTGCCGAAGTCCGGCAAACCGGCATGATCCTGGCGATTGAAATGGTCAAAAACAAGCACACCCGCGAACCTTATCCCTGGCAGGAACGGCGCGGGCTTAGAGTCTATCAATACGCGCTGTCCAAAGGAGTCTTATTGCGGCCCTTGGGCAACGTCATTTATTTCATGCCGCCCTACATTGTGACCGAGGATGAGCTTTTGTTAATCGCCGAGGTCGCTTGGCAAGGCATACAACAAGCAGTTAAGGACTGATTATGCGAGTCTCCAGATTATATACATCGGCCCCACTGGCTACAGGCAAACCTATCGAACTGGACGATGACAACGGCCATTATGTCAGAACGGTATTGCGGTTAAAAAAAGACGCCCACATCATTTTATTTAACGGCCACGGCGGAGAATATTTATGCACCGTTGCCGAAGTCAGCCGAAAAGCCGTACTGATTGATGTCGGGCAATGGAGTGACCGCAGTGTCGAATCGCCGTTGCAGGTAATTTTAGGCTTGGGCATCTCGCGGGGCGACCGAATGGATTTGACGGTACAAAAAGCCGTGGAGCTGGGCGTTAACCACATTACACCGTTATTGACCGAACGCTGCGTGGTGCAATTCAAAGGCGAAAAAAAACCGCAGCGCTTATTGCATTGGCAAAAAATAGTTCAACATGCCGCCGAACAAAGCGGCAGAACCAGCCTGCCCCCTTTGCTGGAAGTTGAACAACTGCAAAACTGGCTAGGCAACCAACAGGGTCTGAAAGTGTTTCTCGACCCTTATGCAGAAACGACATTATCGGAGTTAAAACCTGAAACCATGAAAGTGACTCTACTGACCGGTCCCGAAGGCGGTTTTTCCAATCAGGAACGAGACGCGGCCAAAGCCTCCGGCTTTATTCCAGTCCGTTTAGGCAGCCGCATATTAAGAACCGAAACCGCATCGCTTGCCGCCTTAGCCGCCGTCCAGATGTTGTGGGGCGACTTTGGCAACATTACAAATCCGGAAATTGAGAGTCAACGATGAAACGATACCTTGCTTATTCAATAGTGCCCTTGCTGGTTTTGCTGGCGGCAACATCAACGGCTTGTCTGTTGAGTTATTTGATCGCACTGGGCCTGGATGATCCGTCTGCATTACGGAAACTGATCACCCGCTTAACCCAGATACTCCTGCTGCTGAGTATTTTTCCGGCAATGGCTTACCTGAAATTGAACAAAGAAGACTTGGGATTTAGCGCAAGACCGACATTTTTGAAGCAGTTACCGCAAGGATTCGGAATCGGATTGGTTACCCTGATGCCGGTATTTATTGTTTTGTATGTTCTCGGCATCGATATTGTTGATAACTCGCAGCCGTGGACTGTCGGTTTCATCGCTGAAAAAACGATTCTTTCCTTATTGTTGTCCCTGCTGATTGCCGTCGTTGAGGAATCGATTTTTCGAGGCATGCTGTTGGCCGGCTTAAAAAAGAACATGCCGGTTGTTGCGGCAATTTTGATCAGCTCGGCTTATTTTGCGGCGCTGCATTTTCTGGATAGCAAAACCGAAATATCCCAACAGAATTTTCATCTATCAAGCGGCTTTATCCTGTTAGGTGAAGCCTTTGCCAATGTACTGAATCCGAAAAACGCCTCGGCGTTCCTTTCATTGCTGGCGGTCGGCGCTTTTCTCGCCGTGCTCAGGACACAGGTGAAAGAAAGCTTAGGTCTCTGTATGGGCTGTCATGCCGGTTGGGTATGGCAAATAAAAATGAACGGCAGTTTGTTCAATACCGACTATAACTCCGAATATCTTTATCTGGTCAGCAGCTACAATTATGTCGTCGGACCGCTGGTTACCGTTTGGCTCAGCCTCGCCATCATCGGCTATTTTGTTTATAAAAAAATCCGGGCGTAAATATGCACGGCTTTCAATCGCGGCTCATACATTAGCCAAATTGTTCGGCTAATGTGCCGGACTTGAAGTTGCACATACGACATCGCTAATTCGCAATTAATACCGCTACTTATAACACCACAGCCCGCAAAAAAGCAGTAACCAATGGATGCGGCCGTTCAGGAATAGAGCGCATTTGCGGCACGAACAGCGTCCCGATAAAAAACGGATGATCCGGATGCTCAATGACGCGAATCTCGCCTTCGGCATCGGAACCCGAGACCTTCAACGGCCCTTGCTTCAACTCATCAATGCAATCCGGATTGACTCCGAAATTGCAGTAATAGTGCTCTTTCGCCGACAAGCCGCCGTAGATTGCGGCTACCCGAGACCCCGGCTCAAAACTAAGCTGCATCTCACGCCCGGCCAGCGAACACGCCAATTGCGAAATAAACAGACTTGAAGCGGACGGATCGTACTCGGCATGTTGCGCGCCCTTAAACCCCAAGACATTGCGGGCATACTCGATCACCATATGCTGAAAACCGCCGCAGGTGCCGAAGCAGGGAATTTTGTTTTCCCTGGCATAGCGAATGGCCCACAAGGTAAGCTCCATGCTTTTATACGGGCTTCCCGGCGCAACCCATATGCCTGAATAATGCTCAAACAACCTTGAATCGATGTCTTCAGTTGAAACCCAGTTCGCCGTTATATCGACATCCAACAGCTGTTGAGCATGGTTGATGGCTGCATTAGTCGAAACGTGCGGCGGGAATGTCGGCGTGTATTCACCGAGTAGCGCTATAGACTTAATCATATCGTTTATTTTCCTACGTGGACGGATGGCAAAATGATGATCAACGAAGATGCGCCTAACCCGGCCGGATGCGAACGGCAATGCGCGGCCCAAACAGATTGATGCATAAACCGGCAATAACCAGAGCGGCCGCGTTTATCTTCCAGGCGAAAAGAGGCTCCCCCAAGGCTAGCGTTGAAGCCGCGAACCCGAATACCGGCACCAGCAAAGTAAACGGGGCTACTGTCGCGGCCGGATAGCGGCTAAATAGCCAACTCCATGCGGCAAAGCCAAGCAGGGTCACCGGATACACCATATAGCCGATCGCGCCGATAGTGAGCCACGAAATATGCGAAATGAGCTCAACACGCCAACTGCCTTGTTCCAGAAAAAACGACAAAACTAACAGCGGCGGCCACGCAACAAGGCTTGCCCAAACGACCAGCGCCAGCATATCGACTTTGCCGAGCTTCTTGGAAATCAGGCTGCCGACTCCCCACGAGGCAGCGGCGGCGACGATTAGAAGCAAACCATAACTCGAAACGTCGCCGCCAATATTCGCAGCAACCAGCCCGATTCCGGAAAAGGAAACCAAGGCCCCGACAATTTGCCAAACGGATGGTTTTTCGGCCAAAAATACCACAGCCAGTAAAATCGTGAAAAACACCTGCATCTGAAGCACCAAAGACGCCAGCCCTGCCGTTGTCCCGGCGTACATGCCGGAAAACAGCAATGCGAACTGTAGCGAGAACATCACCAACCCGAAACCGACCACCATGCGCCACGAAGCGGCCGGACGCTTGATAAAAAATACCGCCGGAAACGCGGCGAGAAAGAATCTGAGTGCGCAAAGCAGAATCGGCGGAATTTCTTTAAGTCCGACTTTGATTACAACAAAGTTGACTCCCCAAATTGCAACGACCACTATTGCCAACGTCATATGATGTAAACGCACTGTCGCTCCCGTGACTAAAGATAAGGGACGGCCTTTCGGCACGCCCTGATTGAGCCCATTGTTATGCGCTCGTTGGACTAGGGTTAAGTTTAAAACCGATAAACACCGGCACTCCAGTATTTACCCTGATGCTTGGCAGGAGCTACCCAGCCCAAAGCGATAAGCTCTTTGGCAATAAGGCGATTCATAATGCCGTGCCCTACCAGTAAAACAGGGCCTTGCTCGGCAAGAGCAATAAGTTTCCGGGCAGCCGTCTTGGCGCGGGCTTTAGTCGCCTGAACTGACTCGGAACCTCGAGAGTAGCCCAAAAACCAAAGCAGGCGGAAGAATGCCGCCCAAACGAAAGGCGACAAACAAGGAAAGCGCCAAAGAGCAAAAGGCAGTTGCGCCTCGCAGAACACGGCGTCGATAACGGATGCGGTATGACCCAGCGCCTGGACGGACGACAACGCCCGAGGCGCAGTGCTTGCGACGATGCAGGTAGTGGAATCGAGCCACTGCAATCCGGCGATGGGGGCGCTGTCGGCTTCCACCTCGGAGAGATTGTAATGCTCAATCCAGCGCTCCATTTCGGCTGGCGTAATCCGGCCCGTTTGTGCCAAGACAGGCTTTCCGTGCCGCATGAGGATGATTTTCATCGTAGAGAACTTAATGTTGTTGAAGTGACGGGCCGTGAACGCAGGTCATCAGAGGCCGCACCCAACTGACGGCATATTTCAGGCGCCGCCCTGTAGAGGCATGAGTAATGCGACAGGCCGTTAAATATTTCGGTCGAGGTGCAGCCGGGAATCGTCGATGCCAAATATTCCGCCATAGCGACCGGCGACCAGTTATCCTCTGCCCCGTGCCAGATGTGCGTATTGACGCCGATGTCGGAAAGCGTGTCTTTCCAGGGTTGGACATAAGCCCTGACGTCTCTAACGTAGCCTTGGACGCGGCCAATAAAGCACGCTCTCAATACTTGGGTGATGCCGGATTGAAACGCGCGGTCGACGGACAACGCTTTATCATCACCCGCGGCGCCGACAAACAACAAGCGGAATAACGTATTCGGAAAAAGCAACGCGAGCAACCCTTGCCAGTAAGATAACAGAACAAATAGGGTCGGGGCTGTCTTTGCCAACTGAAAAACCCGCTTCCCGGCCATGGTTTCAAGAAAACCGCCCGCATCCAGCGGTGCGGCAGCCGAGATTAAATGCAAACTCCGAACTCCGTTGCCCAGATAGCGACAGGTCTGTAAAGCAATAAACGCACCGATTGAAAAACCGATAACATCGACCTCTTTCCCGGCGGCTTGCTTTGAAATTTCCTGTGCCAAAAACTGATAATAAGCTTCACCGGCTATCGAATAATCGCCGGAAAACCGGTCGAAGCAAATAAACGTCAAGCCCTGTTCTTTAGCATAAAGATCGAAAATTGCGCATTCTTCCGGCGCGCCGGGCGCGCCGTGAAAGTAGATCACTGTTTTTCCATTATCGGAACCGAACTGACTGAATTTCAATGGCTGCTCCAGTTGATACATAATTTAAAATACAGTGTTGATTAGGAATTCACTGCTATTCGTGATTGATACAGTAGCCAAGCCAGATAAACAGCGGCTGCAAAATCGTAGCTAAGGCAAAACATAGGCCACCAGATAGGCACGCCTGGATTGGAAACCCAATGCCCATGAAAGACATCGAAAATGCCATGCACGAATAATGCGGCAACAACAAACCATAGGTTGCGCTTGAAGCCTAAAGCGGCGACACCCATAAAAGCGAACATGCCAGCGAGCTCAAGTAGGACCGTTTCGATAGATCCGCCCATAACCGCAAACAGGACATAGTACGAGGCAATGACGGTCAATACGGTTGGGTAGAAGGCACGGTCTTTGTCGAATCCGATGAATGTAGCCGACAGCGATACGGCTAACGCAATCACAATGCCGATAAAATACGCCATGTATCCCCCTTCGCTCTACTGTTTGATGCAACCGGCCGCCGAAACGCGACCGGACTTCCCGTCAATGAAAACGGCACAGCCATGCTAATCGTTCCTTCCAAATAGGACAGTCGATGCTCGTCTACCCTGATAGTTGGCAGCTTTCTAAGCGGGAATGTCGATGTGTATTCTCCGAGCAAAGCAATTGACTGGATCATGACGTGGAAGCAGTCGGCTATTTCATTGTCGTTTTGTGCTAGTTTGATCAAGAGTTCACCCTTTGTTTCAGAACGCCTAACGTGATACATACATCAATTGTCTGATAAAAACTTACCGCCGTATATCCTAAATTCATCATAGGCTTGTTTTGACTGAGTCTGGCAGGCGGTTCAGCGTTAACTGTCCCATCTATCAAGAACAGACTGGATTTTATTACCCGGAACAGCTGACTGTGCTTCGCGCTGAATAGTTACGACTATTGATGAGCATCTTCGGCTGACCATCCGCCACCCAAAGCCCGGTAGATTGAAACCAGGGCGACACGCACCGCAGTTTCGGCCTTGGCGCGTTCATCGGCGACGACGAGTTTGCTGCGCTGGGCGTCCAGCGCGGACAAATAATCATTGCCCCCGCGCTGATATAACGCATTGGCGAGCCGGGAGGCTTGCTCTGCCGCCGTTTCGGCCTCGGCCATCCGGTCGCGACTCTCCAGCGAAGCCGCATGCGCAACGAAAGCGTTTTCCACGTCTTCCAGGGCGAGCAGGAAGGCTTTCTCGTAGTTCGCCGCAACTTGATCCAGCCTGGCGTCTGCGGCGGTTATATGGGCCTGGATGCGTCCGGCATTGAATATCGGCGCAGTCAATCCCGAACCGAGCGCATAAACGCTCTCGGCAAGACTTGGAAAGCCGCCCACCGCCAGCGCACCGAAACCGCCGCCGGCCGATAGCACCAACTTCGGGAACAAATCGGCCCGCGCCGCGCCAAGACCGGCCGCCATTGCGCTGACTTCGGTTCTTGCCAAGCGCAGATCCGGCCGTTGTTCCAGTAAACCCGAAGGCAGAAATCCGGGGATGTTCGGCGAATTTGCAGGCAACGGATCGGCATCAGCCAAGCGGCTTTCCAGATTTTCCGGCGGCTCACCCAGCAACACGGCAAGACGATGGATCAGGTTGGACGCCGCACTCGTTAGAACCGGAAGCGAGCCCTCGGTGGTGCGTAGCAAGGTTTCCTGACCGGCAATATCCGCTTGGTCGACCAATCCGGCATGGTTGAACCTCTGTAGCGCCCTCAGGCGTTCCCGCTGGATATTGATATTTTCCCGCAGGATGCCGGTACGTTGCTGCACGCCGCGCAGTTCCAAATAGTTCGTCGCCAGTTGCGCCAGCAATCCCACTTGGACGGCATGCAGCGCCTGTTCGGCTCCTTCGGCCTGAGCGCTGGCGGCTTGCGCTTCCAGGTGCCTGGCGCCGAACAGGTCGATTTCCCAGCGCGCGGCCAGTCCGCCGGTGATCATATCGGCAGTGGGTGTGAACAGCCCCAGGCCTTGCGGGGTCGGTGCGCCGATGACCCGATCGATCTTTTTTTCCCGGCCGCCGGACGCGGTCAAGTCAATGCTCGGATATAACGCCGATTCGACGACGGTAGTCATCGCTTTGGCTTCCCGGACGCGCGCTACGGCGATCCTGAGATCGTGATTGTTCGCCAATGCCTGGGTAATCAGGGCATTCAGCTTCGGGTCCTGAAACCCTTGCCACCATTCTTTAAGATCAGCCGGATTGGAATTCGTTCGGGCATCGGGGGCATGATGCCAATCCTTGGGCGGCGCTACCCTGTTTATTGGAGCGTCGACACGGGTCGGGGTGCAAGCGCTCAATTCAAGCAGCAGCGCCAGAATTAGCCTGTGCTGCCTGCTTATTTTGAAAAACGGCAGTTTGTCCACGAAAATCACGAAAGACACGAAAATAATTAATAGATTGCATTGCATGATCATTTTCCTCGTTCCCACGCGCCACGTCCCGTATACGCAAGACGCTGGTCGTACTCGCGGCGCAGCGCGCCTTGACTGCATTCCCACGCAGCGCGTGGGAACGAGAAGTTGTATTTGCATGTCCATTCACTCTTTCGGTAATGATCTCTTCGGCACAGCTCTACCACCTGCATAATAGCTGGGTATCTATTCAGACATTTTCGTGCCTTTCGTGTTTTTCGTGGACAAACTAATGCTTTCATTGGACAACTCCATTACCGGATGAATCAATCCGTTTCACCCTGAACCAAGCCGCATAAAGCGCAGGCAGAAAGAAAACCGTCAGCACCGTGGCGACAGTGAGCCCGCCCATAATGGCGATAGCCTGCGGCCCGAAGAAATCGTTACGCGATAACGGGATCATCGCCAGAATAGCCGCCGCCGCAGTCAGCAGGATGGGCCTAAAGCGCCGTACCGTGGATTCGACAATGGCAGTCCAGGTATCGAGTCCGGCTTTTTGGTCCTGCTCGATCTGGTCCACCAATATCACCGAGTTGCGCATAATCATGCCGGACAGGGCGATGATGCCCAGTAAGGCCACGAAGCCGAACGGCGCCCGAAACAGCAGCAGGGCGAACGCCGCGCCGATAACGCCTAAAGGCGCGGTGACGAACACCAGGAAGGTCCGGGACAGGTTCTGCAATTGCATCATCAGCAGGATCAGCGTCACGACCAGAACCAACGGGATCCAGACCAGGATCGATTTCTGGGAGATCCCGGCGTCTTCTTTGGAACCGCCGGTTTCAATAAAATAGCCGATCGGCAATTGATCCTGGATAGGTTTGAGTTTCGGGATGATCTCAGCCGCCACGTCGGGAGCCATCTTGCCGTCGATCACGTCGGCCCGTACCGAGATGGCCGGGAAGCGGTTGCGGTGCCAGCGCACGCCGTCCTCGAACACGGTTTCGAACGTGACGAACTGCGACAGCGGCGCGGTCCGGCCATTGCCGGTGCGCACAGTCACGTCGGGTAAGCGGTCGGCGGCGGTGCGCAAGTCGTTTTGCGCCCGCCAGACGATGTCGATCAGCTTGTCGTCTTCCCGGAACTGCCCTGCGGGAATGCCTGTGTAGTGCGCCTGCAAGGTTTTCGACAGGCTTGAGGTAGAGACGCCGAGTGCGCGGGCCTTGTCCTGGTCGAGCACCAGGCGTAGCGACGGAATCCGGTCGTGCCAGTCGTCGTTCACATCCACGGTGTCGGGATTGGCGCGCATGACCTCGGTCACCCGGTCGGCAATGTTCCGGACGATCTCCGGATCTTCTCCGAGCACCCTGAACACCAACGGATAATCCATCGGGGGGCCGACGTTAAGCCGCATGACGCGTCCGCGCACTGCCGGGAAATCGGTCGAGAAAGCCGAGCGAATGCGTTGCATGACCCGCTCGCGGGCGGCATTGTCTTTGGTCATCACCACAAACTCGGAGAGATTGGTATTGGCCAGCTGCTGCACGATCAGCAGGAAGAATCGCGGCGTGCCGCCGCCGATATAGGCCGTGTAATTCACCACGTCCCCGTCTTCGCTCAAGATGTTTTCCATGCGCCTGGCGGTTGCTTCGCTTTGCGCAAAAGAACTGCCTTCAGGCAGCCACAGGTCGATGATGACCTCGGGCCGATTCGACAGCGGGAAGAACTGTTCGGGAACTTGGGTCAACGTCGCTACGCCAACGCAGAATAAAGCGACGGTAGCGATAATGACTTTTTTGCGATGCTCCACGCACCACTCTACCCAATGCCGCAAGCGATTGTAAAAAGGTGTGTCGAACAAGTCGTGATCGTGCGCACTATGGGGCTGAACCTTGAGCAACAGGAAACCCAGATAGGGCGTAAAAACGACGGCGCCGATCCACGACAGCAACAGCGAGATGCCCATCACCTGGAATATCGAAACGGTGTACTCGCCGGCTTGCGATTTAGCCAAACCCACCGGCAGGAAGCCGACAATGGTGATCAAGGTGCCGGTCAGCATCGGAAAAGCGGTGGCGCGGTAAGCATAAGTCGCCGCATCGATCCTGTCCCAACCTTCTTCCAGCTTGCGCGCCATCATCTCGATGGAGATCATCGCGTCATCGACCAATAAGCCGAGCGCCAGAATCAAAGCGCCTAATGAAATGCGGTGGATTTCCATGCCGAACAGCAACATGCACAGCAGCGTGCCCGACAGCACCAGCGGCACCGTCAGCGCGACCACGGAGCCGGTGCGGAAACCGAGGCTCAAAAAGCTGACCAGCAGCACCGCGGCCAAGGCTTCAAAGAAGGTGGACAGGAATTCCCCGATGGCTTTGTTGACTACGCGCGGTTGGTCGGCGATCTGATCGACGTCCATCCCCACCGGGAGTTCGCCCTCGATTTGAATCTTGGCGGCTTCCAGCGCCTTGCCCAGTTCCAGCACATCGCCGCGTTTGTTCATGGTGATGCCGAGGCCGACGGCTTCCTTGCCGTTGACGCGCATTTTGAGTTCCGGCGGGTCAAGGTATCCGCGCTTGACGTGGGCGAAATCGCCGACACGCAAGGTGCGGCCTTGAATAGGCACCGGCAATTTGGCGATGCTGTCCACCGAATCGAATTGGCCGGTGAGTCGGATAGGCAAATTACGCTGGGCGGTGTACACCGTTCCCGCTGAAGTCATGCTGTTTTGCGCTTGCAAGGCCTCGGCGACCGCATTGGCATCCAATCCCAGTTCAGCCAGTTTTTTGTCGGAAAATTCGATGTAAATTTTTTCATCCTGCGTACCGATCAGGTCGACTTTTTCGACATTCTTGACCCGCAACAGTTGTTGGCGGGCTGAGTCGGCCGCTTTTTTCAGCGCGGCGTAACTAAAGCCGTCTCCCGAAAAGGCATAGATCAGGCTGTAGGTATCGCCGAATTCGTCATTGAAAAACGGCCCGATGCTGCCGGGCGGCAAAGTCAGGCGAATGTCGTCGACCTTTTTGCGCACCTGGTACCACAGATCGGGGATTTCCTTGGGCGGCGTATCTTCACGCGGGGTCACGAAAATGACCGATTCGCCCGGTTTGGAGTAGCTGCGCAAAATATTCAGGTTCGGCAATTCCTGGATTTTCTTTTCCAGGCGGTCGGTCAGCTGTTGTTCGACCTCCTGCGCGGTCGCGCCCGGATAGAGGGTTTTGACCACCATGACCCGAAAGGTAAACTCGGGGTCTTCCCGTTGACCGAGACGGAAATAGGCAAAAATCCCGCCGAACAGCAACAGCGCCATGATGAAACCGGTGAAAGCGCGGTGCTCCAGCACCCAGGAGCTCAGGTTGAATTCTCTCATAGACGGACTTCCTCGTTTGCGTCAACGGCGGGTTTAACGGGGTGCGGCAAGCGTACGGATTGACCCTCGACCAGACGGTTTGCACCGGCGCTGACGATCAGTTGCCCGGCTGCAAGTCCGGTGATGGCAACCCGTTCGCCGCTCAGTGTGTCGCCGATCCGTACCGGCACGGCTTTGACGGTTGAGGTGCGCTCGTCAACCAGCCAGACGCTAGGCTGTTCAGGCTGATTCTGGGGAGTAAAAACGGCCGAGAGCGGAACGGTGGGGGTTGAAGGCGTGTTTGAAGGTATCCAAACCGTCGCCGTCATGCCGAGCCGTGCATCGTCTCGGCCTTCCAACAGAGTCACCTTGACACGATAGGTGCGGCTGGTCGAATCGGCTGCCGCTGCGATCTCTCGGATACGCGCCTTGATTCGCTTGTCGCCATCGGCCCACAGCGTCACGGCGACTTCCTGTTGTAGATCGATTCCGGTAACGCGATGCTCGGGGATGTCGATAGGGATTTCCTTTTCATCGAGTTGGGCGATCCTGATGACCGGCTGGCCGGGAGCGACGACTTGCCCCGCCTCGACTTCCAGCGCCGTCACCACGCCGTCGCGATCGGCCCGTAAATCGGTATAAGCCAATTGGTTGCCTGCCTCTCCGAGTCGGGCTTCGAGCGCAGCAACCTTTTGCTGTGCGCTAATGTCGAGCGTTTGGTGACGATCCAATTCAGGCCGGCTGATAATGTTTTGATTGAACAATTCCCGGTACCGGCTTAAGTCGTCCTGGCTATATTTGCGGTCGGCTTTAGCGGCTATAAGCTGGGCTTTGATACTTTGCGAGGCCAACCGGTAATCGCTGGGATCAAGCCTTGCCAGCATCTGTCCTTTGCGCACCCGATCCCCCATGTCGACCGAGCGGTTTATCAGTTTTCCAGTCACGCGGAACGATAAAGTCGTCTCAAATCGCGCCCGAACCTCGCCGGGAAACGGCCTGTCGTTCTGTGTCTGTTGGCTCGTTATCCGGATAACGTTGACCGGACGGAGTGTTTGCCGGTCTTGGTCTTGATGGCTGCATCCCGCCAGTATCAAAAGCAGCAAGCCTATCAATGGGTTGATAGCGGCAAGGATAGGATCGGCAATGACTAACTCATCGTTCCCACGCAGAGCTTGGGAACCATAAGATGTTATTGGTGCTAGTTCCCAAGCTCCTGCTTGGGAATTCAGTGCGGGAAGCTCCAGCTTCCCGTCTCGCGAAGCTGGAGCTTCGTCATCCGGGTTCCCAAGCTGGAACTTGGGAACCCACTTAATGGCTGTGACGTAGCACGCTGAGGCAAGGCGAGTCCTGGAATCATCATTCCCAAGCAAAACGCGGTACCCATAAGCGGAAGTTATTTTTGCTAAAATTCTAAGTTGGGAGTGAATCGCTAATCGGCAGCTGCCGACTAAATAGCGGCAGAAATTGCGGAAATTCATCTGTACTCCAGTTTAATTTGGCTACTCAGGAAAAACTTTTTATTAGACAAATCAATCGCGTTCAAAACAGATTGAACCGGCTGTAATGCCCTATGAGTCAACAATTTAAACCAATCGATTTAACAGCGCGTCACCCGTTCGGGTGAAAAAGGAAAATTATTAAGGTGAGTTTTGGAATGCCATTTCGCTCAACGAATATAAGCAACCGAAGATCAATCTTTTATTACGGCAGCCTTGGTCGGAGCTGCCAGCATGCCGAAACCCGTTGTCAGCAATTGTATAAGTTCGGATTGTCGATGCGTTCCCGTTTTTGCCAGCACCTGCTTTAGCTGCGTTTTTACCGTGTTATTGCTGATGGCTCGCGTTTGGGCATAATCGCTTGGCGTTTGTCCGCGCAGTAACGCGGTCGCGAGTCTGGCTTCGGCCGGAGACAGACCGTAGCATTGCGTCAACAGGCTGTCGTCTAAATCGAGCGGCCTATCCGGGTCATAAATAAATAGGGCAACGGATGGCCCCGATCCGATAAAAGGTACCGGCTGGTTTTGTAGAGAGACGACGATGGCCGATAACGGACGATTTGAGTGGTTCCGATGCAAGCTCATCGCGTTGCCTTGCCCCCGCTCTGCGGCATTGCCGATTAACTGGCGCAAAGCACGGGTTTCGTTAGCGTTACCGGCCAGGCAGCGACCTGCGGCATTGAGGCAAAAGCCGTCTGAACAGCGGGCTAAATTTTCTGCCATCTGATTGACAAATACGGCTTGGCCGCCCTTATCGAACAAGACTAATCCGACCGGCAAGCGGTTCAAGAGGCTGGTGTCCGTAGCCAGCACCCGTTTAACTTCGGAAAAACTTTTGTGAATCATGCAAGAACGGCGCAAATGCGGCACCAAGCGCGCGAACCCTGCCGTTTCGTCGGCGGAAAACGGTTGTTGCTTGGACCTGAAAATCGACAGCCGCACCGCCAGCGTATCCTGCTTGAGAAGAT
>Ga0207975_100717_pt1 | contig 14087 bp, 10 predicted proteins | sample LakWasMe91_HOW11_2_FD_183913 | JGI IMG/M metagenome (GOLD analysis project Ga0207975, IMG submission 183913) | Freshwater sediment methanotrophic microbial communities from Lake Washington under simulated oxygen tension - Sediment Metagenome... | ecosystem: Environmental > Aquatic > Freshwater >...
TTCAACTGATACGCGGCGGCAACGACAAAGCCTTGCAAACCCGCCCCATTCTGGATGTGTTGCAACTATTGGGCGAGCGGGAGTTGCTGGCGCCAAAAGACGCAGACCAGCTAAACCAGTCATACCGTTTTCTGCGCCGGGTGGAAAACCATATCCAGCAATACCAGGACCAACAAACCCACGATTTGCCGACAGACCCCGCAGTGCAGCGAATATTGGCGTATTCGCTGGATTATTCCGACTGGACTGGCTTTAAACAGGACCTGGACAAGGTAAGAGCGCAGGTACACGAAGTATTCGACCAGGTTTTTTCGCTATCGAAACAGGATGGTTCGACAGGCTCACCACGAACGGGAATAATTTGGGCTTGCGTCGCGGATGACTCGGAGTTGATGGATCATCTAAAAGAATGCGGGATTCAAGATACCGGCGGCATACTCGCCGCGATCAAAGATTTTAAAAATTCCGCCGCTGTGAGAAGGCTGACGGCCAAAGGCGCGGGCGTGCTTGACCGATTAATGCCGCAATTGATAGCGGCTATGCAGCAGGTAGATAATCCCGATGAAACCCTGATGCGGATACTCGGCTTGTTTGAGGCGGTCGCGGGCCGGAATGTGTATTTATCGTTATTGTCTGAAAACCCCGGAGCCTTGTTGCAATTGATCAAGCTGTCATCGGCCAGCCCATGGATTTGCGATTATTTATCGCAATGCCCGGTGTTGTTCGACGAACTGCTGGATACCCGCTCCCTGTACGAGCCGCTCAAAAAAGCCGATCTTGACCAACAGCTTAAGGTATTGCTGGCTCAAATTGAGGTACAGGATCTTGAGCAGCTGATGGTCGTACTACGCCAGTTCAAGCAATTGAATGTGCTGAGAGTTGCCGCCGCCGACATTATGGGCGCAATCCCGCTGATGGTGGTCAGCGATTACCTGACCTATATCGCCGAAAGCATCGTCGGGCATGTTGTCGAACGTGCGTGGCTGATGCTGATCGACAAGCATGGTTTCCCACCGGTGCCGAGCCAGTTCCCGACTGGCTTGCGGCATACACACCATCCCTGGCGATATACCGACAATGCCGCCATAGGCTTTGCGGTTATCGGTTTCGGCAAACTGGGCGGAATCGAGCTGGGTTACGGATCCGACCTGGATCTGGTGTTTTTGTATGATTGCCTGGACGGCAATGCGATGACCGACGGAGGCAAGCCGATTTCCTGCGCCCAGTTTTACGGTCGTTTGGGGCTGAAAGTCCGGCATATTCTCGATACCAAGATGCTGTCCGGCGTACTCTACGAAGTGGATATGCGTTTGCGGCCCAATGGCGACTCCGGTTTACTGGTCAGTCATATCAACGCCTATGAAGATTACCTGAAAAACCAGGCCTGGACTTGGGAGCTGCAAGCGCTGGTCAGGGGCCGGTTCATCGCCGGGGATGCGCAACTGAAAGCGCAGTATGAGGCCATACGCAGCCGGATTCTAAGCTTGCCCAGGGATACCGAGAGCTTGAAAAAAGAAGTCCGCGAGATGCGCGAGAAAATGCGCGAGGCCCTGTCTACCAAAGATAAGGACAAGTTTGACCTAAAACAAAGCAAAGGCGGTATTGCTGATATTGAGTTTATAGTACAATTTGGTGTATTGGATCAGGCGGCTCTTAATGTAGCGTTGACGACTTATACCGATAATGTAAGACTGCTTGAAGGCCTGCAACAGCAGGGATTTATGTCCAAAGCCGATGCGGAAACACTTAAAAACGCTTACTGCACCTATCGGGATTTCGGGCATAAACAGGTTTTACAAGGCGATAAGGCTGTTATAGATGAGGCCGAGGTCGCCGAAATGAGCGCCGAAGTCGAGCGGATTTGGCATGAGTACATGGAATAGGGAGTAGGTCCACGAAAGACACGAAAAGCACGAAAAAAAGAGCTTTGATTTTTTTTACGACTTTTCTACAGGGATGATGCCGGGGCATTAAATTACCTGAGAGCAATAGTCGAGCGGAGTCTGCTATGAAAATTTTTCGTGGAGATTCTCGTAGGCCGGAATAAGCCAGTTCGAGCGGTAGCGAGAACTGGCGTTTCCGGCCTACAGAGATTATGCTCGGGCATTAAATTACCTGAGAGCAATCGTCGAACGGAGTGGGCCATAAAAATTTTCGTGTCTTTCGTGTTTTTCGTGGACAGCGATGTTATATCAATAAATAGTTACTAAATTAATGTTGGAGAATAAATGATGACAATGGACGATAGAGACGGCGTTATTTGGCTGGACGGACAATGGGTTGAGTGGCGCGAAGCTAAAGTCCATGTGTTGACGCATACCTTGCACTACGGTTTGGGCGTGTTTGAAGGCATCAGAGCGTACCACGCAGAAAAAGGCACGGCGATTTTCAAGATGCAGGATCATACCGATCGCCTGTTCCGTTCCGCGCATATCATGAATATGAAAATGCCTTACGGCAAAGACGAGCTGAATCAAGTTCAGCGCGATGCGGTTGCCAAGAACAATTTGGACAGCGCCTATATTCGCAGCATGTGCTTTTTAGGTTCAGAAGGCATGGGCTTGAGAGCCGACAACCTGAAAGTGCATGTGATGGTTGCCGCATGGTCGTGGGGAGCGTATCTGGGCGCGGAAAGCATCGAGCAGGGCATCCGCATCCGCACCTCGTCTTATACCCGCAACCATCACAACAGCACCATGTGCAAAGCTAAAGCCAACGGCAATTACATCAATTCCATCCTCGCGTTACAAGAAGCGCGCGCCAATGGTTACGATGAAGCGCTGATGCTGGATCATGAAGGCTTCGCGGCGGAAGGCAGCGCCGAAAACCTGTTTATCGTGCGCAACGGCAAAATTTACACGCCTGAAACCACCTCGGCATTGGAAGGTATTACCCGCGATACGGTCATGACCGTTGCCAGAGAGCAGGGCTATGAAGTCATTGAAAAACGCATCACCCGTGACGAAATTTACGTGGCCGATGAAGCGTTCTTTACCGGCTCTGCGGCTGAAGTGACACCAATCAGGGAGCTGGATAATCGCACAATCGGTTCCGGTAGTCGCGGGCCGGTCACCGAGAAATTGCAGTCGCTGTATTTCGACTATGTGCATGGCCGCAGAGACGATCATGCCGATTGGTTGACTTACGTCGCCTAATAATTGGATTAAAAAATTTAACCACGAAGACACGAACGACTGCATGGACAGATTTTTGCTCCTGCAAAACCTGCATTCCCCACATCCCTATGGGTTATGCAGGAGGTAGAGCAATGCAGGAGCAATTGCCGAGATCACGAAGTTTTATGTTTCTTTGTTCGTGATCTTCGTGGTGAAAAAGCAAGGCGTCGGTATTTCAACAACGCGTCATCCCGTCAGGCTATCCTGCCTGACGTCCTTCGGATTAATGCAAATCTGTTCCAGACAGATTTGTGCCGGGATCCAGTTGCCATGGATGGTAACTTCAGATTTCGCTAACCGCTTTTAGCTACATGAAGACACTTTTTGATCTGTTTTTAATACCTGCCGGAATGACGGCGAAATGACTAGCGTAAATACAAATGCCTCCAACGGCACAAAAAAAATCCTAGTCGTCGGCCCCTCCTGGGTCGGTGATATGGTGATGGCGCAAAGCCTGTTTATCGCCCTGAAAAACACCCACCCGGACTGCCGGATTGACGTGCTGGCTCCGTCATGGACATTATCCCTGCTGGAAAGAATGCCCGAAGTGACCAACGCCATCGCCATGCCATTGCCGCGCGGCAAGTTCGGCTTGATGGAGCGCATCAAACTGGGCTTAAGCCTGCGTTCGGAAGGCTACGATCAGGCTATCCTGCTGCCCAATTCCTGGAAATCCGCAATCCCCCCGTTCTTCGCCAATATTTCAATTCGCACCGGTTACATTGGCGAATGCCGCTGGGGACTGCTTAACGATGCCAGAAAATTGGATAAAAACCTGCTGACCATGACCGTGCAGCGCTTTGTCGCTCTGGGTTTGTCAGCCGATGCGCCTATGCCGCCGGTATGTCCGCAGCCTGCGATAACGATCAGCAAAGACCGGCAACAGGCGGTCATCGATAAATTCAAGCTAACGCTTTCAGCCGCCGCGCCTGCTCCCGGCAGTTCTGCGGCATACACACCCTCCATGGCGATTGCCGAGTCTGTTCCCGACAGACTTACGGCATACACACCCTCCATGGCGATTGCCGAGTCTGTTCCCGACAGACTTACGGCATACACACCATCCATGGCGATAAAAATCCTGGCCTTATGCCCCGGCGCGGAATACGGTCCGGCGAAGCGCTGGCCGACCGAGTATTACGCCGAAGTCGCCCGGCATAAAATCGAGCAAGGCTGGCAGGTTTGGCTGTTCGGCTCCGATAAGGATAAAGCCGTCGCAGAACAAATCAACCGGGAAGCTTCCGGCTTCTGTACCGACTTTACCGGCAGGACATCGGTGGCCGAGGCGGTCGACTTAATGTCGCTGGCCAATACCGTGGTGAGCAATGATTCCGGCTTGATGCACGTCGCTGCCGCGTTGGACAAAAAAATCATCGCCATTTACGGCTCATCGGATCCGGGTTTTACGCCGCCGCTAAACGACAAGGCCCGTGTTATCTCGTTGAACCTCGATTGCGCGCCCTGCTTCAAGCGCGACTGTCCGCTAGGTCATACCCATTGCCTGACCGGCATCACGCCCGATCGGGTGCTTGAATTGATAACGCTTACCCAATCAGGGTCTAAGTGAAAATTGCGATCGTAAAACTCTCTGCTTTGGGAGACATCGTCCATGCGATGGTAGCGCTACAATTCATCAAGGCGCATTCCCCTGAAGTTCAGATTGACTGGATAGTTGAGGAGCGCTTTGCCGAAGTCTTAAAACACAATCCCGACATCGATAACGTTTTAACGGTTAACCTGAAAGCCTTAAAAACCAACAAGGCCGGAGTTTTTGCGCAGCTCAAGAAAATTCGCAGCTATGCAAACAACAATTATGACTTGGTTATCGACGCCCAAGGGCTGATTAAATCCGCTGTCACGGCTAAGTTGGTAGGAACACGTATCGCCGGATTCGATGCCGATTCAATCCGGGAAAAAGCCGCGTCATGGTTTTATGACATCAAAGTCGCCTGCGCTTACGATGCCAACACTATCGACAGAAATGCCTTGATACTGTCCAGCCCCTTAGGCATCGACATCACCACCGAGCAAATCCTCAACAAAAAGCCGTTTTTGTTTTTTAACAACGAAGCCCCGCAAATTTATGATTACCTGTTAAAAGACCGGATTAATATTGTGTTGGTGATCGGTTCAACTTGGGACAGCCGCAACTATCCGGCCGCCAAGTTTGTAAAAATAGCAGAAGCGTTGCAGCAAAACTGCCTGGTCGTCTGGGGCAGCGAGCAGGAAAAAGCCACCGCGGAATGGATGGCGACGCAATCCGATCTGATTAAAGTCATGCCCAAGCTGGACTTGAACAGCCTGAAGGCATTGATTGCCAAGGCCGATTTACTGATCGGCAACGATACCGGGCCGACCCATATGGCTTGGGGATTAAACAGGCCGTCAATCACCATTTTCGGCCCGACGCCGGTCAGCCGGGTTTACCAGACCGACATCAACAAAGTGGTCAAGTCCGCTTCAATCGTCAATCCGTATAAACTCGACAAGCAGGATTATTCGATTAAGGATATTGATGAGCAGGAGATTATCAAGCAGGCGAAGTTTTTATTGTCGTTGTGAAAAAAGAAGACGTGCGGGGCGAAGGTTCATTATTTCTGTAATGAGTCGAAATTTCAGTATTCGGGGACTTTAAGCAGATAGTCCGGCCTACGCCATTTGATCGGGTTGGGGGCGGACTCAATCTCGTCACCCCGGCCCGATTGTCATCCTATTTCTTTGCCGCTTGCATCTTCAGCAGCGCCAGTTTTTTCTTTTTTGCCCGCTCCGCTTTTTCAGCGTCTTCTTGTTCCTTGCGCGAACAGCGCGCATCGTAGCGCCGTTTTGCCTGCGCGGATTTTTGCGCCCGAGTCTTTTCGCTATTGTTTGGCGGCGCGGGTTGCATGACGATGCAATCGACCGGACAAGGCGCTATGCACAATTCGCAACCGGTACATTCCGAGGCTATAACCGTGTGCATCAATTTTGCCGCGCCCACTATCGCATCGACAGGACAAGCGGCGATACATTTAACGCAACCGATGCAGTCTTTCTCGATAATAAACGCGACGCTTGGGGGCTTGTGCAGGCCGAATTCGGTATTCAGCGGCTTGGAGGGGACGCCTAATAAATCGGCCAAGTCGCGTATGCCCTCGTCACCGCCCGGTGGGCACTGGTTGATGTCCGCTACGCCCGATGCGATGGACTCGGCGTAGGGGCGGCAGCCTTGGAAGCTGCATTGTCCGCATTGGGTTTGAGGCAGTAATGCATTGATTTGATCGATCAAGGTGGGGGATTCAGACATAGGAATCTACGCAAGCCATATTGCCGTCATTCCGGCAGGGATTGCCGGAATCCAGAGCACAGGGATGTGAAAAAATAGATACAAAAGATTTCATGCGGATAAAAAACGGTCTACTAAGCGGCATTTGCCATCCATGGCTTCTGGATCCCGGCAATCCCTGCCGGGATGACGGTGTCTCCCAAACACTTGTGTATAACGACGAGCACCGGAGCGCGGGAACGATAACGAAGTTACTTAACCCGCATTCCCGGCTCTGCGCCTTCATCGGGACTCAAAACCCAAATATCCTTGCCGCCGGGGCCTGCGGCCAGCACCATGCCTTCGGACAGGCCGAAACGCATTTTCCTTGGCGCAAGGTTGGCGATGACCAAGGTCAGTTTTCCTTCCAGATCTTCAGGGCTATAGGCGGATTTAATCCCGGCAAAGATGTTGCGGGTTTCATCGCCTATATCGACGGTCAATTGCAGCAACTTGTCCGCGCCTTCGACGTGATCGGCCTTGATGATTCTGGCGATACGCAAATCCAGCTTGGCAAAATCGTCAAATTCGATGGTGTCGGCAATCGGCTCGTATTTTTTAGCTTTCACAGGCTCGGCGGTTTTTTCCAGATTTTCTTTGGACGCTTCGATAATCGCCGCGATTTTATCGGCTTCAACCCGCGTCATCAGCGGTTTGAATTCGTTGATCGCGTGATTTAGCAAAGGCTTGGCATCAACCGGCCAGGCTTGCGCTTCGATATTTAAAAAGCTTTCCGCATTGCCTGCCAACACAGGAAGAACCGGCTTCAAGTAAACGGCCAGCAGCCGGAACAGGTTGAGTCCCATGGTGCAGACTTCGTGCAGCTCTTGATCCTTGCCTTCTTCCTTAGCGATCAGCCACGGTTTTTTCTCGTCAATATACTGATTGGCTTTATCGGCCAGCGCCATGATTTCGCGCATGGCTTTGCCGAATTCGCGGGCTTCGTAAAGTTCGGCAATTTGCGTGTTGGCGGTAACGAATTCATGGAACAGGGCTTGTTCCGAACATTGTTCCGATAATTTGTTATCAAAGCGTTTGGCGATAAAACCACTGCAACGGCTGGCGATATTGACCACTTTGCCGACCAGGTCGGAATTAACCCGCTGGCTGAAATCGTCAAAATTCAAATCCAGGTCATCAACGCCGGCGCTGAGCTTGGCGGCAAAATAATAACGCAGGTATTCGGGATTCAAATGATCCAGATAGGTTCTGGCTTTGATAAACGTGCCGCGCGATTTGGACATTTTTTCGCCGTTCACGGTTAAAAAGCCGTGCGCAAAAATCGCACTGGGCGTTCTGAAATGCGCGCCGCTCAACATCGCAGGCCAGAACAAGGCATGGAAATAGATGATGTCTTTGCCGATGAAATGATACAGCTCGGCGTCGCTGTTTTTGGACCAGAATTCATTAAAGTCCAGTCCCTGCTTGTCGCACAGGTTTTTAAAGCTGGCCATGTAGCCGATCGGCGCATCCAGCCACACATAAAAATATTTGCCCGGCGCATCGGGGATTTCAAAGCCGAAATAGGGCGCGTCGCGGCTTATGTCCCATTGCTGCAAGCCGCCATCCAGCCATTCGGCCAATTTGTTGCTGACTTCGGGCTGCAAGTGACCGGCGTTGGTCCACTCGCGCAACATGTCGCTAAAGTTAGCCAGGTCGAAAAAATAATGCACGGAATCTTTATCGACGGGCTTTGCGCCGGAAATCGCCGAAACCGCGTTTTTCAGTTCGGTCGGCGCATAAGTCGTACCGCAGACTTCGCAGCCGTCGCCGTATTGATCGGCCGCGCCGCATTTGGGGCATTCGCCTTTGATAAAACGGTCGGACAAGAACATGTTCTTAACCGGATCAAAGGCCTGGGTAATGGTGCGTGAGCTGATATGTCCGGCATCGCGTAAACGCTCGTAAACCAGCGATGACAAGGCCTTGTTTTCTTCGGAATGGGTGCTGTGGTAATTATCGAACGCCACGCTGAACTCGGTAAAGTCGGCCAGATGTTCTTTGCCGACCTGGGCGATCAGTTGTTCGGGGGTAATGCCTTCGCGATCAGCCCTGAGCATGATCGGCGTGCCGTGCGTGTCGTCGGCGCAAACGTAATAGCAGAGGTTGCCGCGTTGTTTCTGGAAACGCACCCAAATATCGGTTTGAATGTATTCAACCAGGTGACCGAGATGAATAGGGCCGTTGGCGTAAGGCAGTGCGCTGGTGACGAGGATTTTTCTATCTGACATAGTGTAAAAGCTCAAGCAATTCGAAGGCAAAATTAGCTGGTTATTATGGCATAAAATAAACGCAAGCTGCGATTATCGGGCATCTAAAAAGTGCAATATAGCGGGGGAGTCGGTAAAATGTTTTGTATCTTGAGCTAAATGCTTGGTTATTGATCAGGCGCATTTTATTGACACTTATGGAGCATGGACATGGCAAGCATCGAAAAGGCTGATGTAGAAGATCTTCTGCAAACATTCATCGACCCCAACAATGGAACCGATCTGGTTTCGGCAAAATCGGTCAAAGCCATCGTTATCGATGGTAACAACGTCAGCGTTAAACTGGAGTTGGGCTATCCCGCCAAAAGCTATATCGCCGAACTCAAAGCCGCAGTTGAAGAGCATCTGAAAACACTGGCAGGCATCGGCGATGTCAGCGTTGAAGTCAGCGTAAAAATCCTTTCCCATGCCGTACAACAGGCATTAAAGCCGCTGCCCAACGTCAAAAACATTATCGCCGTGGCATCCGGCAAAGGCGGCGTCGGCAAATCTACGACGGCGGTCAATCTGGCACTGGCGCTGGCCGCAGAAGGCGCTAATGTCGGCATTCTGGATGCGGACATTTACGGACCCAGTATCCCGATGATGTTGGGGCTTTCAGGCCTTCCTGAAAGCAAAGACCAAAAAACCATGATGCCTAAGATCGCTTACGGCGTGCAGACGATTTCTATCGGCTATCTGGTCGAGGCCGATCAAGCCATGATCTGGCGCGGCCCGATGGTTACCACGGCCTTGCAGCAACTGCTCAAAGACACCAACTGGGACAACCTGGATTACCTGGTTATCGATTTGCCGCCGGGTACCGGCGATATTCAGCTAACCCTGTCGCAGCAGATTCCGGTTAGCGGCGCGATTATCGTCACCACGCCGCAGGATATTGCCCTGATTGATGCCCAGCGCGGCTTGGGCATGTTCGAGAAAGTCAACGTGCCGGTATTGGGCCTGGTTGAAAACATGAGCATGCATATTTGCAGCAATTGCGGTCATGAAGAAGCTATATTCGGTGAAGGCGGCGGGCTTGCGATGGCCGAGCGCAACCGAATCGAGTTTCTCGGTTCCTTGCCGTTGGACATTAACATCCGGCAATTTGCCGATTCCGGCAGGCCGACCGTGGTTGCCGACCCGGACGGGCGGCCTGCGCAAATTTACAGGCAGATTGCACGTAAAACAGCGGCCAGACTGGCGTTGAAGGCTAGGGATTTCACCACGAAGTTCCCCAAGATCGTCGTGCAAAATACCTGATTGTATCGGTTCCGTAAAAACCTACTTAGCCATCGAATACAATGGAACGCAGATGACGCGGATGAATATGATGAACACGGATAATTCAATAAAAATCTTACCTATCATAATTATCAGCGTCATCTGCGTTCTATTTTTCTAACTGCTGAGTAATTACGTTCTATGTTAAAATCCGCCTTTTTAAATCAATCAGGTAGTAATACTCCATGAGCATTAAGTCGGACAAGTGGATACGTCGCATGGCGGAACAACAGGGCATGATCGAACCGTTTGAAAGCGGCCAAGTCAGGGATTCGGAACGCGGCCGGGTCATTTCCTACGGCACATCCAGTTACGGCTACGATGTCCGGTGTTCAGACGAATTCAAGATTTTTACCAATATCAATTCCGCGATCGTCGATCCCAAAGACTTTGACTCAAACAGCTTTGTCGACGTTAAGTCCGATGTTTGCATTATTCCGCCGAACTCATTCGCCTTGGCCAGAACGGTTGAATACTTCCGCATTCCCCGCGATGTATTGACGATTTGCCTTGGAAAATCCACCTACGCCAGATGCGGCATTATCGTTAATGTCACCCCGCTGGAACCCGAATGGGAAGGCCATGTGACGCTGGAGTTTTCCAATACCACCACGCTGCCTGCAAAAATCTATGCCAATGAAGGCGTGGCGCAAATGCTGTTTTTCGGCGGCGACGAAATTTGCGAAACCTCATATAAAGACCGGGGCGGCAAGTATCAAGGGCAGACTGGCGTTACTTTGCCGAAAGCGTAAATAGATTGATTCACCACGAAGGCACGAAGAGCACGAAGTTTTTGCCTCAGCTTTTCTTCGTGCTCTTCGTGCTCTTCGTGTCTTCGTGGTTTTATGCTTTTATCAAAATTACTGAATTGTTACCGGCGCAGGCAGATTGATCGGCGGCAGCTGCACAAAAAAACCTTTCGCCTTCAGGCTATCAATTACTTTTCCGGCTTCTTCCTTGGCCAGTTTACGTTCCGGCGTCAGCTCCAAATCCATCACAAATTCCATTTTGCCAAAGCTGCTGAAAAGCGCTTCCGGTACCTTCGAAAAATCGTCTTTTTTATCAACATACAAATAAAGATGTTCTTTTTTCAAGCTTTTATAAATAAAACACAGCATAGTGTTAGTCGCAATAATGAATCAAAAACAACCATTTTAACCATTTTTGATTAGAATGACCTTTTCTTGCTGCTCAGTTAATAGAAATGGATAAACATCCTACCAACCACGATGGTTTTTTTAAAAAGGCTTGTGCTTTTGAAGCGGCCCTGATTTTGGTCGCGGTTTTTTTAGGTTGGATCGCGGACATCAATCCTTTCGCTGACCTGCATTTTTCAGAGTCGGCCATCGCTTACGGCATGATAGGGGCCATTCCTTTATTTTTACTGTTCCTGACCCTGGAGCAAATGCAGACCGAGCCATTAATAAAGATTAAAAACATGCTGTTTGAGACCTTGGGCTCCAATTTGCATCGTTATCACTGGACTGACTTATTGATACTGGCGTCAATTGCCGGACTATCGGAAGAGCTGCTGTTTCGCGGTGTTATCCAGCCCTGGATGGAGTCTTCCTGGGGTTTGACCGCAGGCTTGGTTGGCAGCAATATTATTTTCGGCCTGGCTCATGCCGTGACACCGCTTTATGCGGTGCTGGCGGCTTTAGTGGGGATTTATTTGGGTTTATCTATGGATTATGGCGGTGACAGGAATTTACTACTCCCGATTGTTATTCACGGCTTATACGATTTCCTGGCGTTTATTGCGCTGCTGCGCGCCTATCGGGCAAGCCGCTTGACCTAGAAAAATCATTTCGCCTGGCAGGCGGGGCTTCCCCAACGCCGAAATGAAGTGTTCTCGTTTAAACAACCTTGCCATTAAGTTAAGCGTAATGACGCCGTAGGAGCGGGCCGCGCCCGCGACATTTGGGCAGCGATGCTAAGTTGTAGCGCCATCATCGCGGGCATGGCCCGCTCCTAGTGTGCCCAGCATGGGCCAAAACTTGTTATCTGGAAGGAGATAACCGGAAGCAGTAACGACAACCGTAGCGACAACGCAAGGGGGAAGCCGCGAGGCCAGCCTGAAAGAAGCGTACAGCGAATGCACGACCGTAGGAACACGAACAAGCAGCGAGGCAGGGTGTGGGCGATGAGTGTGCTAGGAAACACGAAATCCAACCGTTACCGAAAGACACATCAAGTAGAGCTTGGCGGCACGGGCAGACAGTTTTGGCGCCTTTCCTGGGGAGATCTCCAACATGAGAGTGTTGGAGAAGTCAGCAGAGGCCGTAGTAGCGAAGAAGTTCCTGTAATGGGGATGGAGCGAAGGGCCGAAGAATCTGGATCATTAATCCAAACGAGGTTAACCGGAAGCGAACAGTATTCTGAAACAAGCGGGCGTTGCTGCGGCGCGGCAAACTACCCCCTTAGCGGTGAAACAGAAGCAGGGTGGATTCCTTGTGGACCAAGCAGCGCGGGATGCAAGCCAAGGTTAGCGGTAAAAGGAGAAAGGAAATGACAAAAGAGTGTTTGATGGAGGCCATACTTCAGCCTATCAATCTGCAAAATGCCCAAGATGCGGTAAGACGCAACAAAGGCTGTGCTGGGATAGACGGAAGAAGCATTACCGAGACAGAGCAACATTGGCAGCAGCATGGACCGGAAATCGAAGTAAAGTTAAGAGCAGGTAGTTACGTTCCAACGCCGCTGAAGGGTATCAAAATACCCAAAGCCAACGGCGGGGAACGGCTGTTGGGGATTCCCACGGTACAAGACCGTATCATCCAGCAGGCGGTGCAACAAGCCTTAACGGACCCATTCGATAGAGGGTTCAGCCCGCACAGTTACGGCTACCGAGCCGGACACAGTGCGCAGCAGGCTGTGCTAATGGCTCGATCCTATGTTCGAGAAGGTAAAAGCTGGGTCGTTGATATTGACATCAGCGCGTTCTTTGACGAAGTCAATCATGATATTTTACTGAATCAAATCAGCCGTAAAATCGAAGACAAACCCGTTCTGGATTTGATAAGACGCTATTTGAAAACAGGCATCCTGATGGATGGCAAAGTAGAACGTCGCGATAAAGGCACCCCGCAGGGTAGTCCGCTCAGCCCGCTACTGGCGAATATCTACCTGGATCAACTGGATAAAGAACTGGAAAAGCGAGAACTGAGTTTTTGCCGTTACGCAGATGATATTACCGTCTACGTTAGCAGCGAACGTAGCGCCCAAAGGGTCTTGGAAAGTCTCAGCGCCTGGATAGCGAAGCATCTAAAACTGAGGGTCAATCAGGACAAAAGCGGTACGGGTCGACCTTGGGAGCGGCAGTTTCTCAGTTTTCAGATTACCGAAGAGGGCGAAATTGCAATCGCACCCAAAGCGATTGAGGGCTACAAGGATAAAGTGCGCAATCTTTGGAATGCAAGGCAGGGCCTGACCAGCAAACAGCGGGTCAAACAATGGCAGGAATACAGCGTGGGATGGTGGAATTACTTCAAATTGGCAAGCAATCGTTTGAATATCGAACGACTAGCCGGTTGGACACGCCGCCATATGCGCAAATGTTTCTGGCTACGCTGGCATAACAAGAAAGGACGGCTTAATGCATTGCGCAGATTAGGAGCGAAACCTCGTCAGTTGAAATTGGCGAGTAGCTCACTGGGTGCTTGGCCGATAGCCAAATGCCCCATTCTTCACACGCTTCTAAGTAATGCCACTTTAAGACGTTATGGATTGTATGCACCCTCAGAACTCTCAACAGCATAAGCTGTTGGATTCAACCGCCGTTGCGGAAAACCGCATTACCGGTGGTGTGGGAGAGGTAACGGGCGAAATCCCGTTACCCCGACCCGATCAGCGCTTATCCAGAGCAACATGCCCCGTCCGGCTTGCTTCAGATCAATCGTCTTTTTTAAGATTGCACCACTTGACAAAAAAACCGCTGCCCCCACATCTTCAATGAAGACAAGTAATCGTTTTCAAGTTTGTTATTGAATTAAGACATTAATCTTTAGGAGACAAGAAATGGCTATCGTACGTTATGAACCGTGGGGATTACTAAACCAATTACAAAGAGAACTGACG
>Ga0207975_100718_pt1 | contig 14043 bp, 12 predicted proteins | sample LakWasMe91_HOW11_2_FD_183913 | JGI IMG/M metagenome (GOLD analysis project Ga0207975, IMG submission 183913) | Freshwater sediment methanotrophic microbial communities from Lake Washington under simulated oxygen tension - Sediment Metagenome... | ecosystem: Environmental > Aquatic > Freshwater >...
CGCGCCACCCTGTTCCAGCGCCAGCAAACAGAGCAGTCTGTCCACCGACGACGAGTTCAAAACGCTGAGTTCCACGCAAAAATCCCCCGTTGGCCAGGTTAAATTCCCCCACCTTTGGCCAAGTCAAACTCCCCCAGGCAGGACAGTCCGGATTGTAGTCCATGTTCCTGCCGCTGACCTCGTCAGTCCTGCTTGACGTCGGCAGGCGTCAAGCGCGTGAGCCGTGAGGCTGCCTCCTTCAGCCGATAGCTTTTCCCCTCGAACTCCAGGATATGTGCTCGGTGCATGAGCCGATCCAGGATGGTGGTCGCCATGGTGTTGTCGCCGAGGTACTTGCCCCAGTCCTGCACGACCCGGTTCGACGTCACCACGATGCTTCGCTTGAGCTTGTAGCGCTGGTGCACCAGCGTCTGCAGCAGCTCGCCTGCCTTGTCGCTGATGCGGCGCGCAAGGAACAGATCGTCCAGTACCAGCAGGTCGGCGTCGACCAAGGTCCGCAGTTGCTGCCGCTGCTCGGCGTCGCCACCGAGCGCGTAGGCGGCGAATGCCCCGTCGGCCTCCAGGTAGCGCACGTTGTGGCCCTGCAGGGTGGCCTGGTAGGCCACCGCCTTGGCGATGTGGCTCTTGCCTGTTCCCGGCCTGCCGATGATCAGCACGTTCTGCCCCTCGGCGACGAACTTGAGAGTGTGCAGCTCGAAGCACGCAGCCCGTGGCAGCTTGGCATTGAAGCGCCAGTCGAAGTCGGCCAGCGACATGCGCTCATCGAGTCCGCTCTGCTGGTAGCGCCGCTCCATCAGGCGCGAGCGGCGCCGGTCCAGTTCGTCCTGCAGGATCAGCGCGAAGGTGTCGAGGAAGGGCTCCTGGGTGGCCTGTGCCTGCAGGATGCGGGTGTCGAGCGTGGCGCGGATGCCCGACAGGCGCAGCTCGCGCAGGGCGCGTTCGATTTCGTTCATGCTCATGCTCATGGTGCCTCCTTGGTCGGTGCAATGGCTGCGCTGGCGGTTGCCGCGCGCGTGAACAGGTCGGCGTAGTCTTCGCCGTCGCGGATCAACGGATGGTGCTGCTCCAAGTCCAGCTCGGCCTGGAGCGGCGCGTCGATCTCGGCCAGCGCCTGCGCCAGCAGGCGCTCTGTCAGGATCTTGATCGACTTGTAGGTCCGCACGTTCTCCTGCAAGGCTTGGGCGCAAGCTTGGTCGATCAGACGGCGCGGGAAGCGCTTGGCCAGTCCCACCACGCCGCGCAGCTTGCGCTGGCCAACCCTGCCTTCGTGTTCGAACCATTGCTGGCACAGTGCCAGCGTGGCCGCGCCGATGTCGCCGGCCTGGGCCAGGATGCGGCGCGTCTCGCGCGAAGGGTTGAATGGACGTTCGTCGTCCGGCAGCAGCACGCTGCCGGGGCGCTGCGCGCGCGGGTGCGTGCGCAGCAAGGCCTGGGTGTGGCGATCGCGGATCTCGACGTGACGATCGAACAGGCGCACCAGCACCCGGCTACCGATCTTCGCCGGACGTGCCGCGTAGCTGCTGTGGTCGATGCGGATGCAGGTGTCGTCGGCGACGGTGCGTTCGCACTCGGTGAAGTAGGCGAACCCCTGTAGCGGCAGCGCGCCGAGGTGGACTCGCTCCTCTTGGAACATGGCCTCCACCTGGCGCTTGGCACTGCCATGGATGCGCGGCGCGGCCCACTTGGTTTCCCACTGTTCCAGGAACGCGTTCTGCTCGTCGATGGACTCGAAGCGGCGGCCCTTGAGCGCGGTGCTCTGGGTATGCTGGATCGCGTTCTCGACCGTCCCCTTGCGGTTGGGGTCTCGCACCCTGGCAGGGTCCGCGACGACGCCGTAGTAGGCCAGCACGTCCCTGTAGACGGGGTTCAATTCCGGTTCGTACAGGTCGGGCTTGATGACGCCTTCCTTGAGGTTGTCGAGTACGACGTAAGCCGTGGTCCCGCCGAAGTACCGGAAGGCTTGCTCGTGCAGCTGGGCCCAGGTCCCCTTCGACGAGTTCCAGACCACGCGCCGGAAGCAGCGCCGCGAGTAGCGCAGGGTCATCACAAACAAGCGCGGTCGGCGGTAGCGGTCGCTGTTGGGCATACGCGTCAGCGCACCTTCACCGTAGTCGACCTGGGCCTCCTCGCCGGGCCCAAACTCCAGCCTGTCGAACTGCTCCGGCTCGCGCTGCACCAGTCGGCCGGCGAAGCGCTTGACGCTGTTGTAGCGGCCGGTGAATCCGAACTGGTCGACCAGGTCCTGATAGATCGACGTGTAGTTGCGGCGCAGGCGTAGCTGGGCCTCGATGAACGCGCGGTGCGGTTCGCACAGCGATTGCGGTCCGCTGTCGATTGCCGGTGGCCAAGGTGGGGGAATTTCAACGCCGGAGCCGGTGGCCGGGGTGGAGGAATTTGCTACAACTGAGCCGGTGGCCAGGGTGGGGGAATTTGGCTCTGGTCCGGTCTGGTCCAATGCCAGACGGCGAATTGTTTTACGGTCTACACCTGTCAGCCGTGCTATCTCGCGCTGGCTGGTGCCGGTTGCCAGCAGCGTGGCCACTGTGGTTCGTTTGTTTGGTTTCAAGACGTTCACCCTCCATGCCCCCTTCGATGGTCGAAGGGGTAAGGTTACGTCCTGCCAGCGGGATTGCTCTCCGGCGACCAGGTGCCGGCTTTACGGCGGCGCTAAACGGTCAAGAGGTGGGGGATTTTGACCCGGCCAGGGGTGGGGGATTTTGCCCGGCCAACGGGGCAAAAATCCAACCCTGTCTGTTTTGACAAAAATGTCAAACAAATTATTCGGGACAGCAATGGGTGAAAGCGGGAACGACGTACCTCGCTCTTACCTTGATCTGACCTACAACCGTACCTTTACGTCATGCGTGAGGGTACCTCAGGGCATGCCCTCCATCCAGTCCAGTCACATTGTTATCGCCGTCGCAGTCACTAGCGCTCAAAGTTCTCGAATGCTCAAGCCGATAACAACCGTGGAATCACGGAATGCTACGTTCAATGTGATTGGGAAACGCGTCTTTTCTAAGAAAACCTCGGCCGGGTGGCGGCAAGTGCCTGAGAAGTTGTGATAGCGGTGACTGGACCTGGCTGGATGACTTCTCGTATTTCTAATCGAAAGTCATCTAGCGGGCGAAACGGCGGTACTTGCCGCTTCGCAGCGGGAAATCATAAGATGTTTCTCACCGGCCCGATATGGAGGTTATGATGGATACACCAATGGAAATCTTGTCGCGCGCCACCCGTGCGATGGAAGACAAAAACTACGAAGCTGCATTGATTGAATTCGTTCAGATGTACGAAAATCCGGATGTCGACATTCCGATGCACCAGACCATACGCCGATCTTACGGTTTCTTTGGCTGGGCAAATCTGGCCACGATCTATCCTCCGGCTATGGACCGCCTGCAACAGGAAGTAGAGGCGATGCGCTCAAGGATTCAACGTAAAGGCGCAACCCTGCAATTAGAGACAGATTTGAAAGCATTGGAAAAGGCCCTGGCCTTCGTGGAAACATACGACTAAAGGTTCTTTAAACACAGCTCAGGACTAACGCCCAGCTCCCACGTCAAGGCGCCGGTTGAACTCCTTATACGACACGCCGGAAGCTCTTGCGCACCAGGTCGCGGTCGCCGCAATCGAAATGCCACCATTCGCTGTTGATGCCGACGAAGCCGGCCTGCGTCATCGCATCGCGCAGCAGTTGCCGGTTCCCGACCTGGGCCGGCGTGAGCTCGCCGGACGCCAGCATCTGCGCCTCCAGCGCTGGATGGGAACGCTCGCTCAGGTCGTCGAAGCCGGTCCCCATGTCGAGCTCGCGGCCAGCCTCGTCGAGGATCGTGATGTCGAGCGCCATGCCAAACGAATGGATCGACCCGCGCGCGGGATCGGCCAGGTACATCTGCAGGTCGGTGCCGGCCAGCGCTTCCCATAGCTGCTCCTGCACGCGCTGGGGACGCAAGGCGTCCAGCACCAGCGCGGTGCAACCGGGGCGGCGCGCATGCAGCCACGCCACCACCCGTTCCAGCGCGGCGGCAGCGTCGCGGTGCAGCCAGGCGCAATCGAACGGCCCATACAGGTCGCGTCCGACGAAGTTGTTCGGTGTTGCATAGCGCAGGTCGACCGCGATGTTGGCGATGCTCGACAGGTGCCGGAATTCGGGGTTGCCGGCAATGTCTTCGCTGGCGAGGCTGTGTGTCATCAGGGTGCTTTCTCCAGGCAGGCGCGGGCCGCCGTGCCGATGCTGTTGGCGAGCTCGCGCGCGCCATGCGACAGCGGCGAGTGGCTGGCCGTGAGCAGGAATAGTTGAACGGGAATCGCGGGCGCCCACGGGCGGCGCTGCACGCGCCCCGTGATGGCCGAAGCCGCGGTGAACGGGTCGACCACCGCCATCCCGGCGCCCGCTTCGACCAGCGAACGGGCGATCTGGTAGGTTTGGACCACGGTGCGAAAGACCGGATGGATGCCCTGCGCTTCGCACGCGGCATCGACCAGTTCGCCGAGCGGGTCGTTGTCGGCATGGCCGATCAGTTCACCGGTGAGGCCGTCGGCCCCGAGCGGCTGCGCGCATTCGGCCGCGCTCCAGCTGCCGGCCGGCGCGAGCACCGTCATCACGCCTTGCGCGATCGCCTCGGCCACGATGCCGGGATGGCGCGGGTCCTGCAGCGACAGCGCCAGGTCGGCCTCGCCCAGGCGCAGCGTGTTGACGATTTCGCTGGTATGGTGGGTCGCCAGCTCGCAGCGCGTTTGCGGGAACTGGCGGCGCCATTCGGTCATGGCGTCCGGCAGCACGCTGATCGCGATGGTCGGGGTCGAGACCAGCCGGATGGTCTCGACGGTACGGCTTTTGAGGCCGGCCGCGAGGCGGCGGATGCCTTGCAGGTCGCGGTTGAGTTTTTCGGTTTCGACGAACAGGCGGTGCGCTTCCGGCGTCGGGTACAGCTTGCCGCGCACGCGTTCGAACAGCGGCATCCCGAGCTGCAGTTCGCAGTGCTGCAATACCTTGGTGACCGCCGGCTGTGAAATGTGCAGGACCTGGGCTGCGCCGCTGATGGTACCGACCTGCATGATCGCGTGAAAAACTTCTATGTGGCGCAGCCGCATCGCTTCATTCCTTCAATGATGGCGCCGCGCCCGGCGCGGCATTGCTGGCAGCATATAGGAAAACCAGCGATGCCGCGACTGCTCACGGCTTGGCTGCGGCAGGCGTTGTCAGCGCGTCCAGCAGGGACGCCGTTTCCGCGTCCGGCGTACCGTCGATGGCGGCCGGACGGTATTTCATCTGGAAGGCGCCGATCACGTTGCGCGTCTGGAGGTCGAGTTCGCCCGTTTGCGGCACCGCGTAGCCGAAGCTGGACAGCTTTTTCTGGAACCACGCGACATCGGGAAGCTGCTGGTCGTATTGCGGGCGCAGGCTCGCCACCAGGGCGCCGTCCGGCCACACCACCAGCCCGGCCTGCGCCAGCTGGATCCAGGGGAACATCGGCCCCGGGTCCTGCTTGCGCTGGGGCGCGATGTCGCTGTGGCCGAGCACGTTTTCAGGCGGGATCTTGTGCCTGGCGACGATTTTCTTGGCCAGCATGATCAGCTGGTCGATCTGGGCCTGCGGGAACGGATGCCAGATGCGCCCGTTGGGCGTCTCGGTGAAGCCGGGGTTGACGATTTCAATGCCGATCGAGCTGGTGTTGAGCTGGGTATAGGTCTTCCAGTTCGACACGCCGGCGTGGTTGGCCTGGCGGCTTTCGTCGACCAGGCGGTAGGCGACCGGCTGCTCCTCGTCCGTCAGCAGGTAGTGGCTGCTCACCACCTCTTCGGTCAGGATCTTGATCGAACGCGGCAAGTCGCTCACCGTGTAATGGATGATGAGGAATTTGACGCGGCTGCTCTGGCTCTTGGCCGTATACGAGGTGGCGTCGATGCGGGGGCCGGTGGCGCAGCCGGCGAGAAGGGCGATCAGGAGCGTGGCGAACAGGGTTTTCATGGATAGACGTTTAGTGTTGGTGGTTGCTGTCATCGAGATGCGAGTATGCCCGCCCTGGCCGCGCTGCGCGCCGCCGCAAGATGCGCCTGCCCCACAGTCTGGGCCAACTCGATTGCGTTGGGAAGCGCGGCACGCATCGACCTGAAAATCATGGGATGCAGTCCGGAGGCGCGTCCGCTCAGCATGACCGGGCGCGGGCCAAAACGGGAAACGAGCGCGAGCGCCAGGCGGGCCAGTTCCTGGCCGGCGCCCTGCAGGATGGAAGCGGCGACCGGATCGGCGTCGGCGCTGGCCGCGACCGCCAGCGCGAGCTTGCCGACAGCGCCGCGTTCCTGGCCGTAGATGAACTGGCGCGAGCTGGCCCAGTCGCTGCCGCCCACATGCTCGAACACGGCGTGCGCCAGGGGCGACTCGCGCCAGATGCCTGGGCTTTCGTCTTCGTCGCGCCAGATGTGGCGCAAGGCTTCGCGTGCGATCCAGAAGCCGCCACCGCCGTCGTCGAGCATGACACCGCGCCCGCCGGCCCGGTGGAACTGGCCCGCCGCGTCGATCCAGGCGCCGATCGAGCCGGTGCCGGCATAGACCAGGTAGCCCTGGCCCGGCTCGAAGCTGGCCAGGTAGGCGATTTCGATGTCATTGCACAGGGTAATGGCAGGTGCGTCCAGGCCCAGCAGTTCGGACAGCCAGCGCCCGAGTTGTTCGCCGTCGCCGCCGAAACCGGTCAGCCCCGCGCGCACCCGAACCGGGCGAGCGTGCGCCAGCACCGCGCCGGCCAGTTGCGAGAAGCTGGCATGGACCGCCTGGCGTCCTGCGGCGCTGCCCATCTGCAAGGCGGACAGGCCGGCCACCTCGCCTTCGGCCACGATCGCGCCGTCCGTGTCGGCCAGCGCCCAGCGCGTTTGGGTGCCGCCAGCGTCGATGCCCAGGCCCAGGCCACTTTCCGGTTCAGCTTCTGAATTGCTCATGTCCTCTGCCAGTACCCCGGTTCAAGAGGGGTTCGTTACGAGTGTAAGGGCAAGCTCGGGTGTGCGCGAATGAAAGCTTGCGTACATCGCATGACAAAAGGTTATGGGACGCCCACACATGCTCATTCGCCCTTGAGCACGGAAATGCGCGCGCTCTCGTTGCCGAGCCGGTCGACCGCGCTCACGAACACCGCGCTGGCAGGTCCCAGCCGCGGGTCGTCGGTCAGGTTCCAGTCGGCCACCGCGCCGGGCGCGACCGCGAAACGCCACTGGTCGCCGTGGCGCGCCCAGATCGCATAGTGCGCGCTGGCCGTGCCTGGGCCGAACTTGAGCCTGGTTGCGCCCGGCACGCGCCGAGCCGTCACCGCCGGCAGCGCCGGCGTGTCCGCGCCGAGCCAGGGGGTGCCCGGCACCAGCGCCGGGGTGGCGTAATGGCCGGCCTTGAGCCGGTCGCTGATCCCCTTGCGGTTGCCCATCAGGGCCGCCATGCTGAAATGAACATGACCGGTGGCGTTCGGCCGGGTGCGCGTCAGGCCGATCTGCTGCTCGATTTCCTCGGGCGGATAGGCCTTGGCCGCCGCATCGATCCGGCTGGTGAACAAGCCCGGCCACACGTGGCGGCCCTTGCGGTTTTGCGCCAGCCAGTAGTCGAGCAGCACGTCGTAGGCTTGCGCCGTCTGCGCAATGGGCCAGTACAACTGGGGCGAGAGGTAGTCGAGCCAGCCGTTTTCGAGCCACAGTTCGGCGTCCGCGTACAGCCTGTCGTACTGGCTGAAGCCGGCGATGCCGGGCGGGCGCCGGTCGGGACGGCCCAGCCCGAACGGGCTGATGCCGAACCGCACCCAGCGTTTTTCACGATGGATGCCGGTGTACAGCGCCTCGATCAGGCTGTTGACATTCTGGCGGCGCCAGGCAGCCCGCTCAAGTGTGCCGCCGGCCGAGCGGTAGCGCTGCCAGGAGGGCTGGTCGGGAAAATCGAGCTCGGTTTTCAAGGCCTTGCCGCCGTCGAGTGCGGCCGCCTCCGCGCCGCTGGCCTCGGGCGCCTCGATCGGGTAGGGATAGAAGTAATCGTCGATGTGCACGCCGTCGATGTCGTAGCGGCGCACCACGTCGAGGATGACGTCGAACGTCTGGCGCGACGCGGCCTCTTCGCCCGGATCCATCCACAGGAACTTGCCATAGCTCTTCACCGCAGCGGGAATGGCGGTGGCGATGTGGCTGGCGGCGTTGGGCGACCTGGCGGCGGAGTGGCGCGCACGGTAGGGATTGAACCAGGCGTGCAGCTCCAGGCCGCGCGCATGCGCCTGCTCGACCCAGAACTTGAGCGGGTCGTACCAGGGCTGCGGCGCCTGGCCTTGCGCGCCGGTCAAAAATTCGCTCCACGGCTCCAGCCTGGACGGGTAGATCGCATCTGCGCTCGGGCGCACCTGCAGCACGATGGCGTTCAGGTTGAGCGCCCTGGCATTGTCCAGGATGGCGCGCGCTTCGGCCTGTTGCTGTGCGCTCGACAGGCTGGACTTGCTCGGCCAGTCGATATTGGCGACGGTCGACACCCAGGCGGCGCGAAATTCGCGCGGCGCCGCCGGCGGCAGTTCTTGCGCGGCTTGCGCCACGGGGTGAGGGGCGGGAACGGGAACGGCCGGCGCCGCCACCGGCGGCTTCACGGTGGTACAGCTTGACATCAAACCACCGAGCGTCAGCGCGCCGGCGACACCTGCAAGCGCGAATGCGCGTTTTTTTAAATTTGGCAACAAAAAACCATTCCCCGATGATGAATATGCACAGCCGGCAATCCGGTGAAGAAGCTTATTTCTTGCCGAATTCCGGGTCGATCTTGACCAGCGCCGCCATGATAAAGGCAGGGATCGTCATCGCGCACACGTAGATGAAAAAATGCTGGTAGCCGAGCTGCTGCTGGATCCAGCCGCTGACCATCCCCGGCAACATCATGCCGAGCGCCATGAAACCGGTGCAGATCGCATAGTGCGAGGTCTTGTGCTCGCCTTCCGAGACCATGATCATGTACAGCAAATAGGCGGCAAAACCGAAGCCGTAGCCGAACTGTTCGATAGCGAGGTTGGCCGCGATCAGGTAGAAATTTTGCGGCTGGACCGTGGCCAGGTAGACAAATACCAGGTCCGGCAAATGTACCGAAAACACCATCAGCCACAGGCAGCGCTTCAGGCCGATGCGCGAAATGAGGTAGCCGCCGAGCAGCCCGCCCACGGTCAGCGCGACGATGCCGATGGTGCCGTAGGCGATGCCGACCTGGGCGGTCGTCATGCCGAGCCCGCCCTTGTCGACCGGGTCGAGCATGAAGGGCGTGGCCAGCTTGAGCAGTTGCGCTTCCCCGAGGCGGAAGGTGAGCAGGAACCCGAGGATCAGCAGGATGTCCTTTTTTCCGAAAAAGGCGGCGAAGGTGTCGAAAAACTCAGCCAGGGGATTGCCCCCGCGCGCAGTCGTGCGGTCGCTGGCGGGCCAGGGCAGCACGAAAACGTGGTACACCGCCAGCGCGACAAACATGCCGGCCAGGATGAAAAAAATGATCGACCAGGCCAGCCTCACGTCGCCGGTCGATACCGTCAGTTGTCCGGCCAGGTACACCAGCGCCCCCTGGCCGGCGATCGTCGCGAGCCGGTAGAAGGTGCTGCGCACCCCGACGAACGCGGCTTGCTGCTGCTGGCGCAGCCCGAGCATGTAGAAGCCGTCGGCGGCGATATCGTGGGTCGCCGAACTGAAGGCCATCAGCCAGAACACGGCCAGGCTGGCCTGGAAAAACGCCGACACCTGCATGGTCAGCGCCACCAGTGCGAGCGAAGCACCGATCAGCAGCTGCAAGCTGACGATCCAGAAACGCTTGGTGCGGAACATTTCCACGAACGGCGACCAGAGCGGCTTGATTACCCACGGCAGGTACAGCCAGCTCGTATACAAGGCGATGTCGGTGTTCGAGATGCCGTTGTTCTTGTACATGATGACGGACAGGCTCATCACGACCACGTACGGGATGGCTTGTCCGAAATACAGCGAGGGGACCCACAGCCAGGGATTCTTCACTTGCGCTTTTTGCATAAATCTTTCGCGATGTGCGCAGGCTGGGCCGCCCGCGACGCCTTATGCGGTAAGCGCTTGGCGCACGCTGCCATGCGCACGCTCGAGCAAGGCCCTGGCCTGGTCGATACTGGTTTTTTTAGCCAGGGCCACGATGGCAACCTTGACATGGAAATTGCATTGCTCCAACGCCGCACGGGCCGCGCCTTCGTCGGCGCCTGTCGCAAACATTGTCAGACGGACAGCGCGCTGGACCAGCTTGGCGTTGGTCGGCTTCAAGTCTACCATCAGGTTGCCATAAACCTTGTTCAAACGCACCATCAGTGCGCTCGAAAACGTGTTGAGCGCTATTTTTTGCGAGGTGCCCGCTTTCAGGCGCGTGCTGCCGGAGATCACCTCGGAGCCGGTGTCGAGGGTCACGCCGATTTCCGCTTCCAGCACCAGCGGCGCATCTGTGTTGTTGGCAAAGCCGACCGTGAGCGCTCCCACGGCGCGCGCGGCACGCAAGGCGCCGAGCACGTAAGGGGTGGCGCCGGACGCGGCCAGCAGCAGCACCACGTCGTTCGGCCCGGGCCGCACAGCGTTCAGGTCGGCCGCGCCCTGCACGCTGTCGTCCTCGGCGCCCTCGACCGCGACGAACATGGCGCCGCTGCCGCCGGCCAGCAAGGCGAGCGCGCGCTCTTGCGGCCAGGAGAAGGTCGGATACAGTTCGACACTATCGAGTACGCCAAGGCGTCCCGAGGTGCCCGCCCCCACATAGATCAGGCGGCCGCCCGCTTCGATCCGCGGCAGCGCCGCCTGCACCGCCTCGGCGATGCGCGGCGCGGCGGCGCGCACCGCGTTCACGGCGCCCAGTTGGTCGTCGACCAGGACCGTGACCAGCTGGGCGGTGGGATACTCGTCGAGCTCGCTGTGTTCCTGGGCAGGGGTTTCGGTTTTTAACATCGCCATCTGAAAGGTTTCATTCGATCGAATCAGTGTAATACCAAACCCTGGCCTCTTGCATGAAAGGATCGGTCGTTGCCATTCCGATAGGTTATGTGCCGAGCACGCCAATTCATTGGCGGGCGCCACCGGCTGACGTATCCTGTAGGGCGCCGCGGACAACAATTGGGGAGACGTGCATGAAAATGGAGAGGCGTTCATTGCTGGGCCTGGCGTTGCTGGGATCGATGAGCCGCGTGCTCGCTGCCGGACCGAAGGCGCAGCCCTCGCTCGAGGGCGAACTGGCCGGCATCGTCAACAACCCGGCATGCCAGCTTGCCAGCCTGTCCGTGCTGGCCATCGGCAAGGGCAAGGTGCGCTACGCACAACAATTCGGCCAGCGCGTCATACCCGGCGCCAATGCAGACGCGAACACCCTCTACCGCATCGCCTCGATTTCGAAGATGATGACCACACTTGCCGTCATGATGCTGGTGGAACAGGGAAAGCTGGCGCTGGACACGGACGCCTCCGACTATCTCGGATTCCCACTGCGCAACCCGCACTTCCCGGAACGCGCCATCACCCTGCGCACCCTGCTGACCCATACCGCCTCGCTGCGCGACGACGCCGGCTACGCGTTCCCCGCCCGCCAGGCGCTCAGGGACATCCTGGTGCCGGGCGCCGCCCTGCACGGCGACGGCGCGATGTGGGCCGCCAATGCGCCGCCCGGCGCCTTCTTCACCTATTGCAACCTGAACTGGGGCGTGATCGGCACGCTGATGGAAAAGGTCACCGGCGAGCGCTTCGACCGCCTGATGAAACGCCTGCTGCTCGAGCCCCTGGGCGTACAAGGCGGCTTCAACCCGTCCGAGTTTTCGCGCGCCGAACTGTCGAACCTGGCCATCCTGTACCGCAAGCGCACCACCGATACCGAGATTTGGAACCCGCACGGTCCCTGGATCGCGCAGGCCGACGACTACCGCGGCGCGCCGCCGCAAGCACCGGCAGGCATCGAATCGTATGTAGTTGGCAGCAACGCAACGCCGTTCAGCCCGACCGGCGGCCTGCGCATCTCGGCCAGCGGCATGGGGCAAATCATGCTCATGCTGATCAACGGCGGACGCCATGAAGGCCGCCAGCTGCTCAAGCCTTCCACGCTGGAGCTGATGTTCACGCGCCAGTGGACTTATGACGGCAAGGGTGGCAACGGCGACAGCAACGGCGGCCTGTTCAATTACTGGGGCCTGGGAAACCAGCAGTTTCCCGGCCAACTGGTCGAAGACGGCGGCTTCAGTGCCGTGGGCCATCTGGGAGAGGCCTACGGCCTGATGTCGGTGTTCGTGGTCGACCTTGCCAACAAAAATGGCATGGTCGCGCTGGTCGGCGGCACCTCGTCCGATCCGCAAGCCTGCAAGGGCAAGTATTCATCCATGGCGCGCTTCCAGGAACAGATTCTCTCCGTACTGCATCGGAGGGCGATTCTCGGCACGCCAAGCGCATGACCCGAGGTTATGGCCGTGCGCTCTAGATTCATTGGCCCGAACCGGGGCCAGCCCCTAAGCTGGCGGAATCGACTTCAGTAAAGCGGCGCGATCCAATGCAGCAAGTAATCGTAATCGGTGGTGGTGTGGTTGGCCTCACGTCGGCCTGGTGGCTGCTCGAGGCCGGCTTTGGCGTGACCTTGCTCGAACGCGAAGCGAGCATTGGCGCCGCCGCCAGTTTCGGCAATGGCGGCCAGCTCAGCTACCGCTACGTGGCGCCGCTGGCCGACGAGGGCGTGCCGCTCAAGGCACTCCAATGGTTGTTCCAGGAAAATGGCCCGCTGCGTTTTCGTCCCGAAGCCGACCTGCGCCAGTGGCGCTGGCTGGCCAAGTTCCTGGTCAACTGCCGCGCCGGGGTGAACCGCAAGGCCACCGCCAAGCTGCTCGAACTCGGTGAACTGAGCCGCAGCGCCATGAAACAGCTCGAACTGGTGCTGCCGCTCGATCAGTTTGCGTGGCGCGACGCCGGCAAGATGGTGGTCTACCGCTCGAAAAAAGTCTTCTCGGCGGCCGTCGAGCGTCCCGATTCCGACGCCTCGCGCCAGGTGCTGTCGCCGGCTCAATGCGTGGCGCTCGAGCCGGCGCTGGGCGCGGCCGAAGCGGCGCTTGCCGGCGGCATTTTCAATGGCGGCGAGGCGGTGGCCGACTGCCACGCGTTCTGCCTGGCGCTGGAACAGCGCCTCAAGGCGCATTCCCGTTTCAAAGGGGTCGTCAAGGGCGAGGCGCGCCGCTTCGTACTCGAAAACGGCAAGGTCAGCGCAATCGACACCAGCGCCGGCATGCTCGCGGCCGACGCCTTCGTGCTCGCCGCCGGCATCCAGAGCCGCACCCTGGCCGCCACCGCCGATATCTATTTGCCGCTGTATCCGCTCAAGGGCTACAGCCTGACCGCGCCCATCGGCGCGGCCCACCGCCCCCCCGAAATCAGCGTGACCGACTACGAACGCAAGGTGCTGTACGCGCGCATCGGCGACAAGCTGCGGGTGGCGGCGATGGTGGACATGGTGGGCGAAGACGTGTCGCTGGACGCGAAACGGATCGCCGGCCTGACGCGCCAGGCGCGCGAAACCATGCCCGATGCGGCCGACTACAGCGACATCACGCCTTGGGCCGGGCTGCGTCCGGCCACTCCCGGCAGCGCGCCGATCATCGGCGCCACCGTTTACCCGAACCTGTGGCTCAACGTCGGCCAGGGCGCGCTCGGGTTCACCCTGGCCTGCGGCTCGGCCAGCATCCTGGCCGGCCTGATGCGCGGAAAACCGGCCCCGTTCGCGCTGGACGGGCTGACGCTGCAAACGCAAAAGCGTCGTTCCCGCGCAGGCGGGAACCCATACCCCCTATGAGCAGAGGTGGTATGGATTCCCGCCTGTATCCACCGGGTGCATGAATTGGGTTCCCGCTTGCGCGCATTGCTGTCCCGAATAAATGTCTTGATAAGTTTAGACCGCCATATGGTTTTTGGACTCAGGCAGGAATCGCGAAGTCGAGACTCGAAATTGCAATAATTAACGTCGTCCTCGCGAAAGCGGGGACCCCATTTGCAAGCAAAGTGGTGGGACGTACCAATCCACTGGGCGCATAAATT
>Ga0207975_100719_pt1 | contig 14038 bp, 10 predicted proteins | sample LakWasMe91_HOW11_2_FD_183913 | JGI IMG/M metagenome (GOLD analysis project Ga0207975, IMG submission 183913) | Freshwater sediment methanotrophic microbial communities from Lake Washington under simulated oxygen tension - Sediment Metagenome... | ecosystem: Environmental > Aquatic > Freshwater >...
TTCCTATCGGTCTTGCTACCGGCTTGGGGATGACGGTAACCCGTGAATTGGTTGGCGTTTATGAATTTCTTTCCGCGCCTTTTCCGGTTCCGGCAGGTTTTCAGCCCATTTTAGCTCCGGAGTATCCTTGGGATTATTTTGAATAAATCCTTTTAGGTCGCCAAGTGTAACAAGTCAGAGGGTTTAGGTTCGGTTGATATGCGTTGATTGATGATTATATCAATTGAGTCCGATCCCGATGATTTGTGCATCCAAGAATTTTGATTTACTGTTCGCCAAAGGGCTGTCATCGACAGGCGGACAATATGAAACCAGAATACACTGCTGAATTTCGTTTCTACGCGGAACTGAACGATTTTCTTCCACCGGAACAACGCAAGCAGACGATGCACTATCGTTTCAGCGGCCATCCGGGAATCAAGGGCCCCATTGAAGTTTTCGGTGTGCCTCACACCGAGGTAGACCTGGTTGTCATCAATGGTCGGTCGGTGGGATTCGACTATCAACTGCAAGCCGGCGATCGTGTCGCGGTCTACCCGGTTTTCGAAACGCTGGACATCTCCTCTCTGGTCAGGTTGCGCGAAAAGCCCTTGCGCAACCCCCGCTTCATCCTGGACGTGAATCTGGGCAAGCTCGCCAAACGCATGCGTTTGTTGGGTTTCGACAGTCTCTATCGTAACGATTACAGGGATGCCGATATAGTAAAAAGCGCAGTGAACGAACGGCGCATCGTGCTGACCCGTGATCGTCGTCTTTTGTACATCAAGCAAATCGACCACGGCTACTGGGTGCGTGCGGTCGACGTGGAAGTCCAAGTCGATGAAGTTCTGCGCCGCTTCGACCTGTACGACTCGATTCATCCCTTTGCCCGATGCCTGATTTGCAACGGTGTGCTAACGCCGGTCGCCAAAGCGGATATTTGGGATCGTCTCGAAGCCAAGACGAGGCTTTACTATGAGGATTTTTATCAATGCGCCGATTGTCAGCGGCTCTATTGGCAAGGCTCGCACATGAAGAACATGTTGCAACGCTTGACCGATTTGGATTATCCAGGCTTTAAACGATTAAACCAAAAAATAAAATAACCAAACTGTTTAACGTATAATTTGACAAGCTGCGGCGGAGGGGGCGGTTCCTATAAAAGCTCTTAAAAACCTCAAATATCAGTCGCAATCGCACAAGTTCTTTTCCAGGATGAGATATTAAAAAGGATTTATATTCCGGATAGACGGTCGGTCTTGGATAAGGTCCGTTATTAGAGCTGATTCATTAACTAAATCATGACAATAAAAAGTTTAGAGGTTGTAGATTATGGATAAGATCAACATGACGAAAACTGAAGATCGAAGAGGTTTTTTTCGAATTGATGATGAAGTTAATCTGTTTTACAAAAAAATAGATGAAAAGCTGGTCAACGAACCGCACCATGTTTCCGACAACATTTTGAATAGCTGTTCATTGTCTACCGCACTTGAAATGGTATCGCAGGAATCGATATTGTTATTGCACCGGCTGGATAAAAACCTGCCGGATGTAGCGGAGTACTTAAGGTTAATTGACAGAAAAATCGATCTTCTTGCCCAGGCTATTACGATGCAGGGCTTTCAATTTAAGGAAAACGACACTCGCAACGTTAACATGAGTGCAACCGGCATCGCTTTTAATTGCGAAGAAGCGCTTAAAGAAAACGATTATCTGGAAATCAAAATACTGCTGGTATCTTGTATGACGGTCATCGTGACTTACGGCAGGGTTGTTTATTGTAAAAATAGCCCATCAAACGATAGTCAGTATCCTTATTTTGTGGGTGTTAATTTTATTAATATGAAAGATGAGGATCGGGAAATGTTGATTAAATATGTGGTAAAGGAGCAATTGCAACAGATCAGGGATAAAAAACAGGTTGGCAATAAAGCTTGAGCGGTTGTGAACATTTCAGATAAGCAAAAAAAAATCCTTGCCCTCTTGGCTGACGGAGCGTTTCATTCCGGCACTGAATTGGCCGATGCGCTGGGCATCAGTCGTTCAGCGGTCTGGAAGCAGCTGAATGGCTTGGCCGAATTGGGGCTGCAACACTCGGCAGTCAGCGGTAAAGGTTGCCGGCTGGATAACTCGCTGGAGTTGTTGGAGGCGTCACAAATCAATGCAGTGGTTAACGACCGGGTCGGCGCATTAATTTCATCGCTTGAAATCCATGATCAAATCGATTCCACCAACCGCTATTTAGTGGAACGCTCGCAAAATAATGCACTTTCAGGCTCGGTGTGTTTTGCGGAGTATCAAACAGCCGGGAAAGGCAGGCGAGGGCGGCAATGGGTTTCGCCTTACGGGAGTAATATTTACCTGTCGATACTCTGGCGCTTTCAGCAGGGGCCTGCCGCCATTTCAGGCTTAAGTCTGGCTATCGGCGTGGCGGTGATCAGGGCTTTAAAGCAGCATCAAATTAATGATATTGGCCTCAAGTGGCCTAATGATATTTACAGTCAGGGTAAAAAACTGGGCGGTATTCTGGTTGAAGTCTCTGGCGAGACTGACGGCCCGTGCAGCGCCGTTATCGGTTTGGGCTTGAATTTATTCTTGCCGGAAACGGAAGCCGAAAGCATCACTCAAGCCTGGACCGATTTAAGCAAAGTCACCGGGCAAAACCGTCTGTTCAGGAACCAATTGGCAGGCACGCTGTTAAATCATCTGCTGCCGGTTATTGCCGAGTATGAAGGCGTCGGCATCCAGGCCTATCTCGACGAATGGCGCTCCTATGATTGCCTGACCGGAAAATCTGCGACCTTGTTTATCGGCCAGCAACAATTTGAAGGCATAGTGCGAGGCATCGACGATAACGGCATGTTATTGATTGAACGTCCGGATGGCCATGTGCAGACCTTTGCCTCCGGCGAAGTCAGTTTCAATGGTTCGGCACCGCAATGAATTTGTTGATTGATATGGGGAATACTCGCCTAAAGTGGGGGATTACCACAGGCGGTCAAATCATTACCGGCCAGTCCCTGCTTAATACCCGGATTAATCGGCATGAACTTATTGAACTTTGGAAAGGCATCCGCCCGCCCAGACGGCTTGCGGTTTCCTGCGTGAGCGCAAACCGGCTGCTTGAACTTGTCCAGTCGGTAGCCTTTGAACTTTGGCTTGATGTGGATGTTATCCTGGTTAAGCCTCAAGCGCAGGCGTTCGGCGTGATTAACGCTTACCAACAACCGGAAAAGCTGGGCGTTGACCGCTGGTTATCTTTGGTCGCTGTTTGGCAGCAATATCAAAGTCCGGCTTGCATAATCGATTGCGGAACGGCCATTACCGTGGATTTAATCGATGCCGACGGCAGGCATCAAGGCGGCCTGATTAGTCCCGGTCTGACGCTGATGAAAAAGTCCCTGGGCCAAGGGACGGAGGCGTTGCCTGTTAGCGAAGCAAGTTACGCATTCGGTCTGGCTAATTTTACCGAGGCCGCAATCTACAGCGGCACGTTAACGGCGGCTATCGGTTTGATCGAGCATGTGTTGGCAAAACACCCTGAAAATACGCAATTGATTTTAACCGGCGGAGATGCCGAACTTATCGCCGGACAGCTTGGTGTTGCATCCACTGTTGATCCTGATGTGGTGTTGCGGGGATTGCTGTGTGTTCTGGAAGGACATGCATGAAGATTTTATTTTTTCTGGCGATATTGGCTAATGTTGTGCTGTTTATGTGGGAGTTCAGACAAGGTGCGTTTGAGCGGGAAGTCAAAACTTCACAACAACCGCTTTGGGAGCCGATTGTATTGGTCGGCGAATTGAAAGCCAAGTTAGCGGTTTCAGCGGATGTCGATTTCATTTCGTTATTTCCGCGAGGCTTGGATCCGCGATCCGATAATTTATTAACTGAACAACCCGATCTTGCAGATTTTTAAGGATGGAGTGCAGGCTTTTGCTAGTTGCTAGCAGCTAATTCCCAAGCTCCAGCTCAACTTCGTGTTCTTCGTGCCTTCGTGGTGAAAATCTTTTAATTATTCCTACTATTCAATGACTCATCTACCGTGCTAAACATCATCTGGATCAGTTTTTTCCTCGCCGCCTTTTGCACCGCGCTGTTCAAGCTGGTTTTCTTGGGCGACCAACAGGTTTTTGCGCAAATCATGGAAGCCATGTTTGCGTTGTCGAAATCGGCTTTTGAAATATCCCTGGGACTGACCGGCGTACTGGCCTTATGGCTGGGCATTATGCGTATTGGCGAAAAAAGCGGTTTTATCCTGTTATTAACCCAAAGCCTCACGCCGTTATTCAGCCGGTTAATGCCCGATGTGCCCAAAGGCCATCCCGCTTTGGGCGCAATCGTGATGAATATTTCCGCCAATGCGTTGGGCCTGGACAATGCCGCAACGCCATTGGGCATCAAAGCGATGCAGGAATTGCAAACGCTTAATCCGAATCCCGAAACCGCCAGCAACGCGCAAATCCTGTTTCTGGTGATCAACACCTCAGGCGTTACGCTGTTTCCGGTGACGATTTTTACCTACCGCGCCCAGTTGGGAGCAGCCAATCCGACCGACGTCTTTATCCCGATCCTGATAGCCACATATATGTCCACGCTGGCCGGTTTGCTTGCCGTCGCGTTCGTGCAAAAAATCAACCTGCTGGATAAGGTGATCGTGGCCTATCTCGGCGGCTTTACTCTGGTGGTCGGCGGCATACTGGCGTATTTTTCAAGCCTCCCGCAACAGCAGATGCTTGAGCAATCCGCGATTATCAGCAATTTCATCCTGTTCTCGCTGGTCATTACCTTTATTCTCGGCGCGATCAACAAGGAGATTAACGCTTATGACGCCTTCATTGAAGGCGCCAAAGAAGGTTTTCATACCGCCACCACCATCATCCCTTATTTGGTCGCGATGCTGGTTGCGATCGGCGTATTCAGGGCCAGCGGTGCGTTGGATTTGCTGGCCGATTTAGCGCGCACCATCGTGCATTACTTCATGCTCGACGACCGCTTCGTCGATGCTCTGCCTACCGCGTTGATGAAGCCGTTCAGCGGCAGCGGGGCCAGGGCGATGATGATCGATACCATGAAAACCATGGGCGCGGATTCGTTTGCCGGGCGCTTATCGTCGATCGTGCAAGGCAGCACCGAAACCACCTTTTATGTACTGGCGATTTACTTCGGCTCGGTCGGCATCAAACATATTCGTCATGCCGCCGCGTGTGGGATAATAGCCGACTTTGCGGGCATTGTTGCGTCCATATTTGTCGCCTACTGGTTTTTTGGCTAATTCTGGTATTACTGGAATTTTCACCACGAAGGCACGAAGGACACGAAGAAAATAATATATAACTTCGTGTCCTTCGTGCCTTCGTGGTGTTCTTTTTTATCTGTGTTCTATTTTTTCTAACTGCTGTTAATCTTTAATGAAAGTTCACCTTAAAACCCTAGGCTGCCGCCTTAACGAAGCCGAACTGGAAACCTGGGCTCAGGCTTTCCAAAAATCCGGCCATCAAATCACCAAACAAGCCGAAGCCGCGCATCTTATCGTGATCAATTCCTGTGCGGTGACTCAGGATGCGGCCAGGAAATCGCGCCAGCTGATCCGCCGCATCCACCGCGATAACCCGCAAGCCAAGCTCGTGGTCAGCGGTTGCTACGCGACCTTGAATGAGGATGAGGCCGCGTCTTTACTGGGCGTTGACCTGATAGTCAGCAACAAGGACAAGGATCAACTGGTCGAAAAAACCCTGACCGAACTGAACATGGATAGCATGCCCGCCTTGTCCACCGAGCCGGGAGAAATATCGCTGTTCACGCGCGGCAGGCAACGCGCTTTCGTTAAAGTGCAGGACGGCTGCCGTTACCGCTGTACGTTTTGCATAGTCACCGTGGCGCGCGGCGAAGAAAACAGCCGCCCCGTGCAGGCGGTCATCGACGAAATCAATGCGCTGCACCGGCAAGGCATCACCGAAGTCATTTTGACCGGCGTGCATTTGGGCGGCTACGGCAGCGACCTGGGCAACAACCTGTCCGATTTGATCAAAGCCATTTTGGCGGAAACCGACATCCCGCGACTCAGATTAGGCTCGTTGGAACCTTGGGAATTGCCGGACGATTTTTTCAAGCTGTTCGATAATCCCCGACTGATGCCGCATTTGCACTTGCCTTTGCAAAGCGGCTCGGACACCGTGCTGCGCCGTATGGCAAGACGCTGTAAAACCGAAGAGTTTGCCTCTATCGTCAATCAGTTACGCGCGCAAATCCCCAACTTTAATGTCACCACCGATATTATCGTCGGCTTCCCCGGCGAAACCGAGCAGGAATGGCAGGAGAGCTTTAACTTCATTAAGCAAACCGGCTTCGGTCATATCCATATCTTCACCTATTCAAGCAGGGAAGGCACCAAAGCCGCAAGCTTGCCTGACCAGCTGAGCAACGACATCAAAAAACAGCGCAGCAAGCAGTTGCATGAGTTGGCTGAGGAGATGAAACTGAAGTTTTTTGCCGATAACGTAGGCAATCAATTTCCGGTGTTATGGGAAGGCTACAGCGAAGCGTTGGCAGATGATAAACAACGCGTGTTCGGTTACACGCCGAATTATCTTCGGGTCGGTTGCGTGATTGGCAACGATGTGTCGGTGGAAAATCAGACGCTTAACTGCGTGATAACAGCGGTTGATGAAGGCTGTGTTGTTGGGGCGCTTGTGGAATAAATTCCGTAGGCCGGAATAAGCTTGTTCGAGCGATAGCGAGAACAGGCGTTTCCGGCTTTGCCCTTATTCCTGCACGAGACCACTTTTAAGGTATTTTTTTCCGACGCACTATCACATCCCTGTGATCTGGATCCCGGCAATCCCTGCCGGGATGACGATGATACAATTTGCGCCATATCTATTGAGCGAACATTTATCTTGAGTTTGACTTCGCACGTTAATCATTACACGCGGAAGCTTATGGAGTAAGTTAATTAACATGGCTATCCTAAAAACAGCAAAACGCGCCCTGCAATTTTTCCGTATCGGGCTGGCGGCTAAAAAACTTCAACGCACTCAGAACGAGACCGAACGCCTGCTCGCCAAGCAGGCGCTTGCCGGGTTGTTTGGCGATGCGCGCGGCATTACCATGAAAGTCGGTCAGCTGTTTGCAGGCACCGACGGCACGACGCCTTTCCAGGCGCTTGTCGAAGGCATAGAGCCTTTGCCGCTCAAAATCATGATCCCGCTGCTCGAAACGGAACTCGGTCAAAAAACCAAAAGCGTTTTTCGCTCCATTGATAAAGCCATCGCGGCGGCCTCTCTCGGACAAGTGCATCTCGCAGAGCTTAAAAACGGCGACAAGGTCGCGGTAAAAATCCGCTATCCCGATATTAGCGATGCGGTCGATGCCGAATTGCGCCTAGTCGGCCTGATGCCCGGCGTGGGGCCGGTCAACCGCTGGGGTTTCGATCTTGATGCCTATAAAAAAAGCCTGCGCGACAATATGCACCGCGAGCTTGATTACCGCTCGGAAGCCCAAAGGCAGGACTATTTCGGCCGCACCGTACAAGTTCCGGGGCTGAAAGTTCCCGGAGTGTATCGGGATTTATGCAGCGAACGGGTGTTGGTGCAAAGCAGGGCGGAGGGCGTGTTGATCGACAAGGCCGGTGACTGGTCGGAGCAGGATCGTCTGGCTATCGGCCAAACGCTGATGATGACCTTATTTAAAAGCTTGTTTGTGGCGGGCGAAGTGCATGGCGACCCGCATCCCGGCAACGTCTTTTACAGCCACGACGAAAACGGCCAACCGTTAGTCACATTACTCGACTACGGTTGCACCCTTAGCATTGCTGAACCACGCAGACTGGCGCTGCTCAAGTTGATCGTCGGTTGCCACGAGCGTAGCCCTGTCAAACCGTTGGATTGCTTTGCGGCGCTGGGTTTCGACAGCAAAAAACTGACGCCCATCAGCGGTTCTTTGCCCGCCTTATGCCAGATATTATTCCGGCCTTTTTTATTGAACCATGCGTTTAGTCCCGAGCAGTGGCAGTTAGGCAAGGAAGTTAACGATCTGCTCGGCGATTATCGCTGGTGGTTTCGCTCGGCCGGGCCTTCCGACCTGTTTTTACTGATGCGCGCTTTTCAGGGGCTGATCCAGCAATTACAACAGCTGGATGTTAGGCTGCCTTGGTGGATGATACTGCAACAAGCGGTCGGCCCTGAACTCATCCGCCAGGCCATGGCCTATGAACTGCCTGCAATTGAACATGAGCCGACAGTCATGACCTTGAGTTTCGATCAGCAAGCAACCTTGCTCTGCGTGCGCGTCACCGAAGGCGGCGAGCAGCGTGTTTCGGTTAAAATGCCCGCCGAAGCGGTGCTGGATTTGGAGCACCTTATTCCTGAAGATGTATTGGCGCGCATCATAAGTTCGGGGACAATCGACCTCAAACAGTTGGGCGAATCTATTCGCGCCAACGGTATTATTCCCCGGCAACTGTTTGTTTTTGAAGACGGTAGGAAAACGTACAAGGTATGGCTGGAGTAAGGTAACTCAAGGTGAAAACGATGCGTTATATTTTAGCGATAGACCAAGGCACCAGCAGTTCGCGGTGTGTACTTTATGACCGGCAGGCTAACCCGGTTGCGATGGCACAGCAGGCGTTTACGCAACACTTTCCGCATCCGGGCTGGGTTGAGCACGATGCCGAAGAAATATGGACATCGCAAGCCGGGGTTGTCCAACAAGTGATGCAGGACGCACAGCTTCAGCCGGATGATATTGCCGGAATCGGCATCACCAACCAACGTGAGACGACGGTCATCTGGGAGCGCAGCAGCGGCAAACCGATTTACAACGCCATCGTATGGCAGGACAGGCGCACGGCTGATGACTGTATCCGGCTGAAACAAGCCGGAGCGGAAGCGATGGTTAAGGCCAAAACCGGTCTGTTGCTGGATGCTTATTTTTCGGCGACGAAAATTAGCTGGCTGCTGGACCATGTCGAGGGCGCGCGAGTAAAAGCCGAGCGCGGGGAATTGGCCTTCGGGACGATAGATTCATGGCTGGTCTGGAAACTGACCAACGGCGAGCTGCATATCACCGATGTGTCCAATGCCGCCCGAACCTTGTTGTTCAACATCGATACGATGCAGTGGGACGATGAATTGCTGGCGTTATTCGATATACCCGCATCCTTGCTGCCCACCGTCAAATCGTCCAGCGAGATCTATGGGCAAACGCGTAACCGGGAAATAGGGGCGGGAATTCCAATTGCCGCTATTGCCGGTGACCAGCAGGCGGGGTTATTCGGTCAGCTGTGCATCAACGCGGGGATGGCTAAATGCACTTATGGCACCGGTTCGTTTTTAATGATGAATACCGGGGCGAAAAGGGTTGCATCGAGTCATGGCCTGTTAACCACGATTGCCTGGCAAATCGGCGATCAAATCCATTATGCGCTTGAAGGCGGCGTGTTTGTCGGCGGCGCGGTCATTCAATGGCTGCGCGATGGTTTGGGGTTATTCGAGAATGCAGCGGATAGCGAACGGCTGGCCGGTAGCGTTGACGATAATGGCGGAGTTTATTTCGTGCCCGCACTCACCGGCCTCGGCGCGCCGCATTGGGACCCGCATGCGCGCGGCGCGATCTTCGGCATCACGCGCGGCACAACCTCGGCGCATCTTACCCGGGCGGCGCTGGAGAGCATTTGTTTTCAGGTCGATGAGGTATTGCAGCTGCTTTCAGCCGAAAGCGATACGCCGATTGCCCAATTAAGGATTGATGGCGGCGCGTCGGCTAATAACATGCTGGCGCAATTTCAGGCCGACATCTCGGCTGTTGAAGTTGTCCGTCCCGCGAATCTTGAAACCACGGCTTTGGGCGCGGCTTATCTTGCCGGTATTGCCATTGGATTATGGACTATCGACGAACTCAATCAGAAATGGCGGATTGATCGGTCATTCCACGAAACCATGCCGCCGTTGGAAGTTGAATTGTTGAAGCGGCATTGGCTTAAAGCCGTGGAAAGAGCAAAAGATTGGGCTGAATAAGGTTGCCGGATGAATGAGATAAAACTTCGCGAATATGAAAATTTTCATATTGTGTTATGGCTTTTGAAGGATACCTGTTGGTTGATGGAATGGAGGCTTGAAGGCATTTTCATGATCGTGCCGACGATTGCGGCGGCTTTTCACATTACCTGGCTGGGGCGAAAAAACACCGCAAACCTGTTTCATAATTTGGCGGTCAGTAGCTGGATATGCGGTAATGCGGTTTGGATGATTGGGGAGTTCTTTTTCAACGACAGCTTTAGGCCTTTTTCTAAAGTGTTTTTCAGCATCGGTATGGTGTTTCTTGCGGTGTATTATTTTGGTGTGTTGCCGAAAGAAAAACGCGCCCGGCGATGAAAAATGCAATGCTGAACTACTTTGCTCTTTAACAAATTAATGACAAAAAGCGGCTGTTTTTTCGGTGGAAAAACCGGAGTGGTTATTTCGTTTTATTAACAACATGTTATGATCAGTGTGTTCCCCACACCCGTGGGGATGAACCGTAGACGCTCTCCAGCGGCGTTCTCCGGCTACGGTGTTCCCCACACCCGTGGGGATGAACCGCGAATTTAGATCCATGCCCTGTGCGTAACTCAGTGTTCCCCACACCCGTGGGGATGAACCGTATTATTGTAAACAGTCAAAACAACACCGCTAGTGTTCCCCACACCCGTGGGGATGAACCGGTATTTTTGAGCTGGATAAAAATACCAGTGACGTGTTCCCCACACCCGTGGGGATGAACCGTCGGCATAGACTGGACTCAGCGCACCACTAAAGTGTTCCCCACACCCGTGGGGATGAACCGCGGGTCTTTTTCGGGCATCATCTTATCCATGTGTGTTCCCCACACCCGTGGGGATGAACCGCAACCTACTTAGTCACCTTGTTTCGAAACAGCGTGTTCCCCACACCCGTGGGGATGAACCGTCGCCAAACTTAGGGTGGTGGATGACGTACCGGTGTTCCCCACACCCGTGGGGATGAACCGCGCAACTACCGTTCGGCGGTAAAACCTTCGGCGTGTTCCCCACACCCGTGGGGATGAACCGCGTCTCTGCCGCGCTTACTTAAATGATGAGCCGTGTTCCCCACACCCGTGGGGATGAACCGCGCTTACTACGTTAAACCTATCGGCAAAGGAGGTGTTCCCCACACCCGTGGGGATGAACCGTAATGCACGTTGGAGTTAAGATCAGGTTTTCGGTGTTCCCCACACCCGTGGGGATGAACCGCCCATTCCAGCTGATGTTTGCCGCATTAATACGTGTTCCCCACACCCGTGGGGATGAACCGGGCGCAATAGATTCAACCGCGACGGAGATTTTGTGTTCCCCACACCCGTGGGGATGAACCGCGTTGATTATGACCGGGAATGGGCAATAGCCAGTGTTCCCCACACCCGTGGGGATGAACCGCGAGTTCCGACGTACGCCGCCGCTGTTTCTGTGTGTTCCCCACACCCGTGGGGATGAACCGTCATTTCAAGATTTGCAAAACGAAACATGCGAGTGTTCCCCACACCCGTGGGGATGAACCGAAAACAGACAAAAAGGAAATAAACTATGCGTGGTGTTCCCCACACCCGTGGGGATGAACCGTCAGTGTAGAATGGCTATTGACCGGCAAAGAAGTGTTCCCCACACCCGTGGGGATGAACCGCCCTGTTGAATTATTATCAATGAAATTATCCGGTGTTCCCCACACCCGTGGGGATGAACCGCACCCGCCTAGTGTTAGGGTTTATTTTTGCCAGTGTTCCCCACACCCGTGGGGATGAACCGCCTTTAACAATACGCACTGTTAATTTAAACAAGTGTTCCCCACACCCGTGGGGATGAACCGGAACTCTACACGTCACCACCAAAGCGAGATCCGTGTTCCCCACACCCGTGGGGATGAACCGAAATACACAGCTGAACTAGGCTTATAACGCCCGTGTTCCCCACACCCGTGGGGATGAACCGCGCTTCTTTAATGAATCCAGATAGCGCCGCCAGTGTTCCCCACACCCGTGGGGATGAACCGATGGTTTGTGGCGGCTGTTGGCCCCGCTTGTGGTGTTCCCCACACCCGTGGGGATGAACCGCCGAGCCAAATAAATCTGTGATTAAACTGATAGTGTTCCCCACACCCGTGGGGATGAACCGGATCTGAACGAGTCTGTTAGCGTCGAACATGTGTGTTCCCCACACCCGTGGGGATGAACCGTCGACCACAAGACCGGCAACGGCGCGGCGGGCGTGTTCCCCACACCCGTGGGGATGAACCAATATCCTGGCCCTGCAAGCGGAACAGACCGACGTGTTCCCCACACCCGTGGGGATGAACCGCTCGATATGGAGGCCATAGCGAATATACGAGGGTGTTCCCCACACCCGTGGGGATGAACCGAAACAATGTCATCGTTAAGGCTAATGCCATTCGTGTTCCCCACACCCGTGGGGATGAACCGGGGCCGCTGGATGACGTGACACTCGCGGAAAAGTGTTCCCCACACCCGTGGGGATGAACCGCAACAACGTTAATCGTACGCACGATATAAAAAGTGTTCCCCACACCCGTGGGGATGAACCGGTTAACGAGGCGTTGCTATTCGGTAACGGCAAGTGTTCCCCACACCCGTGGGGATGAACCGCGATCGCGTACTTTTCTTTTTGGTAATACTCAGTGTTCCCCACACCCGTGGGGATGAACCCATCGAGCTGGGCTGGGGTCGTACTGGTCAAGGGTGTTCCCCACACCCGTGGGGATGAACCGCAGCAACGCCGACTCTATTACGCAGCACGTGAGTGTTCCCCACACCCGTGGGGATGAACCGCCGGTTCCGGTAAATCGGACATGGTTGATTTCGTGTTCCCCACACCCGTGGGGATGAACCGCAAAAGATGACGTCATCAGCGGCAAGAGCAAGGTGTTCCCCACACCCGTGGGGATGAACCGAACACGAGCACGCGGAAACCAAGCTGTACGGAGTGTTCCCCACACCCGTGGGGATGAACCGCCGGTCAATAGTTCGTCGGACAAAATTACGTTGGTGTTCCCCACACCCGTGGGGATGAACCGGCGCTTTTGGAGGATGGACAGCACCGCTAACCGTGTTCCCCACACCCGTGGGGATGAACCGCCGGCGACATTGAACGATAGGAGTGGAGACATGTGTTCCCCACACCCGTGGGGATGAACCCGATTCGCAAAATGTTCAAGGATTTTGTCGCCTGTGTTCCCCACACCCGTGGGGATGAACCGGCGGTTAGAGCGGAGCCAATAAGCGCCCTTTAGTGTTCCCCACACCCGTGGGGATGAACCGCACGCAGAAAAAAAGCGGCTTTATGCGATAGAGTGTTCCCCATACCCGTGGGGATATGAACCAATTTCAGATTGTTTTAGAGCGTGTCCTGTCAGCGCATCCACTTCAGTTACCAAGTTGGCATGCCATGGACCTAACAATGAGGGATAAGTTCTTGCTGGATTAAAGCAGCGCTTTTAAGGCTCATTTCTTTTTGAGGCTTTTGGGCGCAACGGATTAGCTGCATGGCTATTTTGTGCTGTTTACGTTGAGAAAATGAAAAGCATCATTGCAATCTCTCCCGTCCATCAGCTATTTCCACAACATTTTTACTCGGGCTGTTTGTTCCCTGCATTAGCCACCAACAACCGGTTAACCTGTTCAAGATCATCTTGGCTAAGGCTGCTGGCCGCTTGTTTTAACTTGATGCTGTTGATCAGGTAATCATAACGGGTGCGTGCAAAATCGCGTTTTGCCTTGTATAGATTCCTTTGTTCGTTCAGCACATCGACCATGGTTCGGGTGCCTGCGCCAAAGCCTGCTTCGGTTGCTTCCAAGGCGCTGGTCGCGGATATCACCGTGGCTTTTAGGGCGGTAACGCGGCTGATGTTGGACATGACGCCGCGATAGGCATCTTTCACCTGACGTTTGACCGCCCGCTTTTTCGCGGTCAAATCCTCTTTGGCGGCTTGGTATTCATAGCTGGCTTGACGGGTTCGGGAATTTACCGCGCCGCCTTCAAACAGCGGCA
>Ga0207975_100722_pt1 | contig 13959 bp, 12 predicted proteins | sample LakWasMe91_HOW11_2_FD_183913 | JGI IMG/M metagenome (GOLD analysis project Ga0207975, IMG submission 183913) | Freshwater sediment methanotrophic microbial communities from Lake Washington under simulated oxygen tension - Sediment Metagenome... | ecosystem: Environmental > Aquatic > Freshwater >...
GATATTGTAATGACGGAAAAAAACCTTTATGCCGGTAAAGGACGGCAGTTTTCTAACTGATGGATTTTCAAGTGTTGAAAGACAGTGTCTATTCCTCTCCGGCTTTTGTTTTGGATGAAATAGAAATGACCAAGGCCTTGGAAACATTAGCCGAGCTGAGAACCCAATGTGGCTGCAAGATTTTATACTCCATAAAATCATTGCCTTTTTCAGCCGTCATGGACATGGCGAAACCTTTTGTCGATGGCTTTTCAGTCAGTTCCTTATTTGAAGCGCGGCTGGCCGATGAAGTTTTGGCGGGGCAGGGCAGCATTCACTTGACTACGCCCGGTATAAGGCAAGATGAGCTTGATGAGTTAAGTTTGCTGTGTTCGCATATCAGCTTTAATTCTTTGACCCAGTATCAACGATATTCTGAGACGGCCCAAGCGCAGTCTTCAATCGGCTTAAGAGTTAACCCGAAGTTGTCCTTTCTGCATGACGAGCGATTCGACCCCTGTCGGCAACATTCAAAGCTGGGCGTGGCTATTGATGAGTTAAGTCACTCGATTTGCCTGGATCAAATTGAGGGGTTGCATGTTCATAACGTATTTTCCGCAACCGATTTCACCCCGTTAATTAAAACTATCGAAAAGCTTCAGCAGCATTTGGGGGCAGGATTAGCTCAACTTGAATGGCTAAATATCGGCGGCGGCTATTTGTTCGGTCAAATTGAAGATCATCGCCCGTTTGTTGAGCTGGTCAATAAGCTGAAACATGATTTTGGCGTTGAGGTTTATATTGAACCGGGCAAAGCGATCGTAGGACGAGCCGGGCATTTAGTGGCGACGGTGCTTGATCGTTTTGTCAGTGACGGTGAAACCATAGTTATACTGGATACCTCGATCAACCATAATCCCGAAGTGTTTGAATATCAGCGTCAGCCTGAATTACATGAACATGATCCCGACGGACAATATGCCGCTATCCTGGCGGGCTGTACCTGCCTGGCAGGCGATGTATTCGGACAATATCGTTTTAAAGAGCCTTTGCAAGTAGGGGATAGAGTGGTTTTTAAAAATGTCGGCGCTTATACCCTGATTAAAGCGAATCGGTTTAATGGCTACAACCTGCCGGATATTTACCTGAGCAACTCCCTGCGGGTGAAAAAAATGAAACACTACGATTATCAGGATTATCGCCGGCAATGGCTGGCTGACTAAGAATCAGGGTAGGGACTTTAGTGGTTCAGCACTCATTAAGGTATAAAACGGTACATTTTTATTTACAAAAAAGGCTAAAAACATGAAAGCAATAATGATGACGGCCATCGGTAACCCCGACGTTCTGGAATTACAGGACATTGACGAGCCGGAAATTTCTACAGCAACGCAAGTTAAAGTCAGGCTGAAAGCCGCAGGCGTCAACCCGGTCGATACCAAAATCAGGCACAACGGCTTGCTTTATGATCATCCGTTGCCCGCCGTATTGGGTTGTGACGGAGCGGGAGAGGTCATCGAAACAGGCAGTGCAGTCAGCCAGTTTAAACCGGGCGATAAAGTCTGGTTTTGTCATGGCGGATTAGGTCGTGAGCAGGGTAATTACGCCGAATACACGGTGCTTGATCAACGCTGGGTCAGTTTGATGCCGCAGACTTGTTCGTTTGCCGAGGCCGCCGCACTGCCGCTGGTGTTGATTACCGCATGGGGCGGCCTGTTCGATAGAGGCGGATTGCAAGCCGGACAAACCGTGCTGATTCATGCCGGAGCCGGAGGCGTAGGGCATGTGGCGATACAGTTGGCAAAATTAAAAGGAGCCCGAGTGATTGCTACGGTGCGTTCCGAGCAAAAAGCGGAATTTGTCAAGGCGCTGGGCGCTGATGAAGTGATTCTTTATACGCAAGACGGTCTTGCCGATGCGGTCAATGAACTGACCGGCGGCAAAGGCGCCGATCTGGTTTTCGATACCGTGGGTGCTGAGGTGTTTAAAGCAAGCATCCCAGCGACAGCGCACTTCGGCCGCCTGGTGACCTTGCTCGATCCGGGTGAGTTGAGTCTGGCGGAAGCCCGGATGCGTAATTTATTGATTGGTTTCGAGCTGATGTTAACGCCGATGCTTAGAGATTTACCTGAGGCAAGGGACAAGCATGTTGAAATTTTAAAGCAATGCGCACAATGGGTTGATAGAGGGCTTTTAAAAACCCATATCAGCAAGCAGTTACCGTTGGCAGAGGCCGCCAAGGCTCATGAGCTGATAGAAACAGGGCATAGCACCGGAAAAATTGTGCTGACTGTATAAGATGGTTGCTGATTCAGGCCATTCTAATTTATGTATAATAGCGATCGTTAATTAAGATAATGTTGTAAGAGGTTATGGCAGAAAAAACAAAAAAACGCGGGTCCGGTAGATACGACAATAAAAAAAAGGCAACTAAATCAACTTCTCATTGGTTTAGAAATTCAGTACTGATTTCTACGGTCGGATTTGCGTTTATATTGGTGAGTTATCTGGGCTACCTGGATTACAACGTTCGTACTCAATTTGAAGGCAAACGCTGGGCTATTCCCGCACGGGTTTATGCCAGTCCGGTAGAACTCTACGCAGGCTATAACCTGACTGCCGCGAAGTTTGAAGAGTTATTGCAAGCGCTGCATTATCGGCTGGATGTTCATTTGTCTTCGGAAGGGACCTATTTTAAAAGCGGTTCGCAAGTCAGCGTAAAAACCAGGGAGTTTACTTTCTGGGATCAAGCCCAACCCAGCAGTGTTATACGGGTGAATTTTACTGCGTCAGGCATTGCTAACATCGTTGATGCAGCGAAAACCAAAGACCTTGCCATTGTGCGCCTGGATCCCGTGCAAATCGGCAGCTTATATCCCACCATAAAAGAAGACCGGATTTTAATTAAACTGGAAGAAGCGCCGGATATGCTTATTAAGGGCTTGCTGGCTTCGGAAGACCGGGATTTTTATCAGCATATCGGCATTTCATTTAAGGGCATCGCTAGAGCAATGTGGATGAATGTGCTTGCAGGCCACATGGTGCAAGGCGGCAGTACTATTACCCAACAGTTGGTTAAAAACTTTTATCTGACCTCGGAACGCAGTTTGACGCGTAAAGTGAAAGAAGCCTTGATGGCGCTGATTTTGGAATATCGCTACAGCAAAGACGAGATTCTGGAAGCGTATTTGAATGAAATTTATCTGGGACAGGATGGCGCCAGCGCTGTGCATGGCTTTGGTTTGGCCAGTGAGTTTTATTTCGGCAGTTCTCTAAAGGACCTGCCTTTGGAGCATATAGCTTCGTTGATTGCGTTGGTTCGCGGGCCATCCGAGTACGACCCAAGACGTTATGCCGATCGCTCCCTGCAACGGCGTAATCTGGTTCTGGAAGAGATGGAAGCGGAAAGCTATATCACTAAAGAGCAGGCGGCTGTGGCAACAGCCAAGCCCTTAAATGTGATTGCCAATACCCACCGGTCAACCAACCGTTATCCCGGCTTTCTTGATCTGGTCAAACGGCAATTAAAACAGGAATATAAAGAGGAAGATTTAACGTCTCAGGGGCTGAGGATTTTCACCACGCTAGATACGCGGGTTCAGGATGCGCTGGAGGATACGCTGTCTAAAAAGCTGGATCAGCTGGAGAAACTGCCTAAAGCGAATGACCTTGAAGCCGCAGCCGTAGTAACGCGCAGAGACAGCGGCGAAATAGCTGCGCTGATGAGCGGTCGTGAAGTATCCAGTGCGGGATTTAATCGCGCACTGGATGCGGTCAGGCCGATCGGCTCATTAATAAAACCGGTCGTGTATTTGACGGCGCTGGAATATCCCGACAAGTACACCATTACCACGCCGGTCAGCGATACCGCCATTTTGGTTAAGGGGGCGGGCGGCAACGACTGGAGTCCTAAAAACTATGATCATCAAGAACACGGCACGGTAGGCTTCCATACGGCATTAGCGCATTCTTACAATCTGGCTACCGTTCGGATAGGGATGGATATTGGGGTAGCCAGAATCGCTAAAACATTAAGAAGCATGGGCATTACCCGGCCGGTTGACCTATTTCCGTCGTTCCTGCTTGGGGCAGCGCAATTAACGCCGATGGAAGTAACCCAGATGTACCAAACGCTGGCCGGCGACGGGTTTTCAACGCCGTTAAAGGGTATCAGGGCAGTGGTCGCAGCCGATGGCACGCGCTTACAAAGTTATCCGTTTACAGTGAGACAAGTGCTTGATCCATCGGTAACTTATATCGTCAATACCATCTTGCAGGAAGTTATGCATGAAGGCACCGGACGCTCGGCGTATTTGTCCTTTCCTTGGAATTACGGCTTGGTCGGCAAAACCGGCACCACCAATGATGCAAAAGACAGCTGGTTTGCCGGATATACGGGGGATTATTTATCCGTGGTCTGGATTGGCCGGGACGACAACAAACCGGCCGGATTGACGGGGGCAACCGGGGCTTTGCAAGTCTGGACTTCGTTAATGAAACAGATTTCAACCCAGCCGGTGACCCTGATTCCGCCGGACAATATTCAGATGTCCTGGGTCGATCCAGCTAACGGCTTGGCGGCGAATGAAAATTGCTCCGGCGCGAAGCAGTATCCCTTTGTTGCCGGCTCTGCGCCGGAAGAGTCTTCACCATGCGTCGATTCACCCGTTAATCAATTTGAAACGTTGGTTAATGAATTGTTACCGAATAATTAAAAGGGTATTTATGAAAAAAATTACAATTTTCGCAGGATTGGTGGCAATGCTGCTTTTTAATGCTTCGGGCTATGCAGAAGACAAGCCCGTCAAGCAGTTGAAAGCGTTTTTAAAGAACACAAAATCACTCACTGCTGATTTTAAACAGGTATTGATTAATGAAGCGGGCAATCCCACTCAAACCAGTTATGGTGTTTTTTATCTGCAACGGCCGGGGAAGTTTCGTTGGGATTATTTAAAACCATTCCAACAGCAGATCGTCTCTACGTCAGGAAAAGTCTGGTTTTATGACACCGATCTGGAACAGGTTACCGTCAAAAAACTCGATGAATCCGTGGGTTCAACACCGGCCTTGCTGTTAAGCGGGGAAATATCGCTGGATGAGAATTTCACCATGGAACAGCAGGGCGTCGACGGTAATTTGATGTGGATAAAATTGTTGCCTAAAAACCAGGAAAGCAGTTTTAAATATGTCCTGATCGGTTTAAATAACGATTCGCTGGGCGGCATGGAGTTGAGCGATAATTTCGGCCAGCTGACGCGCATTTATTTTTCCAATGTCATTTTGAACCCGCCGTTAAAGCAAACTTTATTTGAGTTTAAAGCGCCCAAGGGTGTCGATGTTTTCTCGGATTGAATTTAGGCAAAAGGCGCAAGCTGTATGTACCGTTAGCCTTTCGTCTTTTGCCTGCTCTTATGCTTTTCGATGATTTAACCAAGCCCTTGGCTGACCGGATGCGGCCAACAGAGCTTGCCGATTACGTCGGTCAACAACATATCCTGAAACCCGGCAAGCCGCTTTACGAAGCCATAGCCTCGGGGCGCTTGCACTCGATGATTTTCTGGGGGCCTCCAGGCACCGGCAAAACCACATTGGCGCGACTCATTGCCCAACATTCCGATGCCGAGTTCATGCCGATTTCGGCGGTGCTGTCCGGCGTTAAGGAAATAAGGGCGGCGGTCGCCGAGGCCAAAAAAATCCAGCTGGAACAACATCGGCGCACCATCTTGTTCGTCGATGAGGTGCATCGCTTTAACAAATCGCAACAGGATGCTTTCCTGCCGCATGTCGAAGACGGAACGGTTTATTTTGTCGGCGCGACCACCGAAAATCCGTCTTTTGCGCTGAATAATGCGTTATTGTCGCGGGCCCGGGTTTATGTGCTTAACGCATTAACAGCCGATGATTTATTGGCGGTAATCGATAAAGCGTTAACCGATAAAGTGCGTGGTTTGGGCGGATTGGCTATCGAAATGGCCGATGATATAAAACAGCAGTTCGCCCAAGCAGCTGACGGCGATGCCCGAAGACTGCTCAACCTGCTGGAAATTGCCGTAGAACTTGCTGCCGCCAAGGGCGGTCAGACGGTTAATGAAGCCATTGCCAAAGAAGTGCTGTCGGGCGGTGTACGACGCTTCGATAATCAGGGCGAAGAATTTTATAACCAGATTTCGGCGCTGCATAAATCCGTGCGCGGCAGTTCGCCCGATGCTTCGTTGTACTGGTTGTGCCGGATGATGGATGGCGGCTGCGATTTATCCTATCTGGCTCGGCGCGTGGTCAGGATGGCATCCGAAGATATAGGCAATGCCGATCCCAGAGCCTTACAGATTTGTATCAATGCCTGGGAAGCCCAGGAGCGCTTAGGCAGCCCGGAAGGCGAGTTGGCCTTGGCGCAAGCCGTCGTTTATCTGGCCTGTGCGCCGAAAAGCAACGCGGTTTATATGGCTTACAACGCGGCGATGGCTGATGCCAGACAAAGCGGCAGTCTGGGAGTGCCGGTGCATTTAAGGAATGCGCCAACCAAACTGATGAAATCGCTGGATTACGGCAAGGAATACCGCTATGCCCATAACGAACCGGAAGCCTATGCCGCCGGGGAAAATTATTTTCCTGATGAGCTGGCAGGCAGGCAATATTACCAGCCGGTAGACCGGGGCCTGGAAATCAAGATTAAGGAAAAATTAAAGCATTTGAAAGCGTTGGATAAGGGCGCGACTTAAATAGCTGACTATTTGGAAGCTGGAAAATAGGTTGGATTGCATCTTTTCGCAACCCAACACACCGAAACGGAAAATATTGGGCTGGAACACGGTCAATCCAACCTACGCTGCTTTTTGTCAAAGGTGATCGTAGTCATGGGGGAATCCCTTCAAGTTGATCCCAACAAAACAGCTAAAGTCAAATATCTGCTAAACTGTCCAAAAATAACAGGGGAGACTGACCATGACCACTATTACCTTTGATACGCTTGAGCTGGTAGACAAACTTAAAACTGCCGAAATTCCACAAGCGCAAGCCGAGGCGGGGTTGTACGTGTGATTGCCGAAGTTCAGGATGGGCTTGTCACTAAGCATGACCTAATCGAAGCCAAAAACGAAATTAAGGCCGACATGAATGTTCGGTTTGAGCGCATTGATAGTGAATTAAAACTAAACAGATGGATGCTTGGCGTATTATTGGCTGGCGTTATATCGCTGGTATTGAAGGCGTTTTTTTGATGAAATTAATGAGGTAGATTAGATTGATTTTTGATTTTTCAATCGATACTGACCTATTGGTTCTCGCGTAGCGTATCTACCGGGCTATACACTTGCACAAGTGGGCGAATATTTTGGCGTGAGTTACGCCACAGTAAGCCGCGCAGTGAAACAGGCTGAAAAGAGGGGAAGTGTAAAATGTAAGGCCTGACACCGTCTTTTTACTAGTCAAAAAATACAGGAACAGTTATGACAACCATCACCTTCGATACCCACGAGTTTATCAAGGAGCTGAAAAGTGCCGGATTCAGCGAGCAGCAAGCAGAAGCTATTACCAGGCTCCAAAAAACCGCGATCAGCACCACGCTGGAACAAGCTAGGCATGACTATCAACTGGACGATTTAGCCACTAAACGGGATTTAAAAGAGCTGGAGTTAAAAGTCGATGCAGGCATCAGGGAGCTGGAATTAAAAGTTGCCAAAGACATTGCCGAATCCAAAGCCGAATTAATTCGCTGGGTAGTCGGTGTGGGCGTGTTACAAATGACCTTAATCGTGGGGCTTATGTTGAAATTAACCCATTCGATTTAACAGTGGTGGGGCATGTTGTTTATATAGCAAAAAGTTTGGCGACGAAGAGCTTTTGCTCAAGCTATCGGGTCGACTGGCGAAATGTATGAGTGCATGACTTGACTCTGCTGTCCTTCGCTCTTTCATTTGACATATCAAAGAGGGTGGGTGATGTCAAATGTAAGGCCTGCCCCCGGCATTTGTATGGGGCGTTATGGAAGGCTGGGGCATGTGACTTTGTTCGAAATATTAAATGTATACTCATCACAGTCGCGTAGGTCGGGTTACGCTACGGTAACTCGGGCTGTGTTTTCTGCCCCCCATTGGTTCCTCAAATGACAGCTTCATTTTCCGATTTCTACACCAGTCTCGACCCAGACCCGCTCAAGCGCGGCAAGCAGTTCGAGTACTTCGTTCTGTGGTTCCTCAAGGTCGATCCAGAATGGGCAACTCAAGTTGAACAGGTATGGCTGTGGGATGAATGGCCGGGACGCTGGGGCGCGGACTGCGGCATCGACCTTGTGTTCCGGCACAAGAACGGTGAGCACTGGGCGGTGCAGTCCAAATGCTATTCGCCCGATTACGACATCACCAAACACGATGTCGATAAATTCCTCAGCGAATCGAACAGGCCAAGCATCCAGCACCGTCTGCTGATCGCCACCACCGACCGCATCGGCGCGAATGCAAAGCAAGTCTGCGATGCGCAGGAAAAACCCGTTATCCGTTTTCTGCTGTCCGACTTCGACAAATCCGCGCTGGAATATCCAGCAAACTTTGCCGCACTTCCGAAAGCCAAACGCAAACCTCGCCCCGAACCGCGTGAGAATCAGGTCGAAGCCAGAACCGCCGTGGTGCAAGGCCTGCAAACCGCTGACCGTGGACAGCTCATCATGGCTTGCGGCACGGGCAAGACTTACGTCACGCTGTGGATCAAGGAAGCCATCAACGCGCAACGGACTCTGGTGCTGGTTCCGTCATTGGGGCTGCTGTCCCAGATTCTACGTGAGTGGACATTCGCCGCTGCCTCTCCATTTGAAGTGCTGTGCGTCTGCTCGGATCAAACCGTCGGCACGAAGAATAACGACGAAGTCATCCAAAGCGTGGCCGACCTAGCCTTTCCAGTTACCTCGGATGCGGACAAAGTAAAACGCTTTCTCAGCGGCGCAGGCATCCGCGTGGTTTTCGCAACTTACCAATCTTCCTCCGTCATCGCCGCCGCCCAAACCGACCCAGTCATCCCCTCGTTCGATCTGGCCGTAGCGGATGAAGCCCACCGCTGTGCGGGCAAGGTTGGCAGCGACTTCACCGCCATTCTCGATAATGTGCAGATACGCAGCACCAAGCGGCTGTTCGCTACCGCCACCCCGCGTACTTACTCCAGCACCGTCAAAAAAATCGCCGAAAATCGCGGTATTGAAGTCGTCGGCATGGACAACGCTGCCCTGTTTGGTGAAGTGCTGTATGCCTTACCGTTTGGCAAAGCCATCGAACGCAAACTGCTCACCGACTACCGCGTGGTTATCATTGGCGTAGACGACCCCGCCATCGCGCAGTGGATAGCCAGGGGCGAACTGGTCAGTACCGGTACGGGTATCGAGACGGATAGCGAATCCCTCGCAGCCCAGATCGGCCTACTCAAAGCCATCAAGGATTACGACCTCAAACGCATCATTAGCTTCCACAACCGTGTCAATCGCGCCGAAATGTTCACCACCGACATCCGGCAAATCATGGCATGGATCAGCGACGAACACCGCCCCAGCGGAAGCCTGCGGACAGACTTCGTCTCCGGCAACATGCCAGCCAACAAACGCAAAATCAAACTCGACCAACTTAAAAAGCTGGGCTTGAATGAAAGAGGAGTGCTGAGCAATGCCCGCTGCCTGTCCGAAGGCGTGGACGTGCCCTCGCTCGACGGCGTGGCATTTATTGACCCGCGCAGCAGCCAGGTGGACATCATCCAGGCCGTGGGTCGCGCTATTCGCTTGAGTGAGGAGAAGAAGGTTGGCACGATTGTATTGCCGGTGTTTATTGCAGCAGGGAAAAATGCGGAAGACACGATAGAGGCCAGCAACTTCAAGCCGATCTGGGAGGTGCTGAATGCTTTGAAGGCGCATGATGATGTGCTGGCTTGCGAGTTGGATCATATTAGGACTGAGCTGGGGAGGAAACCGGGGGCAGGTGTCAGCGCAGATGGGTTGGGGAAAATAAAGATTGATTTACCTGCTACGGTGGATGCGAATTTTGGCAATGCACTGCGCACTTATCTGGTTGAGCAGGTTACAGCACCCTGGAATTTTTGGATTGGGTTATTGGAAGTGTTTGTCAAACGAGAAGGGCATGCCAAAGTACCTTTTGATTACAAAACTGCTGATGGATATCGAGTTGGTAAATGGGTAAACAACCAACGAGCTGCAAAAGGCAAGCTAGCACCAGATCGCACAGCACGGTTGGAAGCATTACCCGGTTGGTGCTGGAATGCCTTATCAGATCATTGGGACGTAGGATTTCGCCACCTTAAAGAATACGCAAATCGAGAGGGGCATTCCAAGGTTACGCAGAATTTCAAATCAGAAGATGGATATCGAGTTGGGCAGTGGGTTGCTGTACAGCGCAGGTCAGCAGGTAGTCTTTCACTTGAAAGAAAGGCACGCCTGGAGGCACTTCCTGGCTGGAGTTGGGATGCCTTATCAGATCAGTGGGAAGAATGGTTTTGTTATCTCAAGGAATTCGCAGAACGTGAGGGGCATGCCAAGGTTCCGCGAAAAAAACACAAAATGGCAGATGGATATAGATTCGGTATATGGGTAACTAACCAACGTGCGGCAAAAAACAAGCTATCACCGGAGCGTAAAGCACGGCTGGAAGCATTACCTGGATGGAGCTGGGACGTTGATGTTTATGCAGATAGATGGGAAGAAGGATTTCTCCACCTCAAGAATTTTGTGGATCAAGAGGGGCACGCCAAGATAACTTTCGATTACATAATGTCAGGTGGATATCGCCTTGGTCAGTGGGTAAGAGTCCAACGAAGAAAAAAAGAAAACATGCCGCCGGAGTGTAAAGCACGGCTGGAAGCCTTACCCGGATGGAGTTGGGATCCCTTTTTAGATATGTGGGAAGAGGGATTTCGCTACCTTAAAGAATACGCAGACAGAGTGGGTGATTGTTTGGTTCCATCGTTTCATAAAACAGAAGATGGGTATCGCCTTGGACAGTGGGTGATTCAACAACGAGCAACAAAGGACAGTATGTCGCCGGAGCGCAAGGCCCGGCTGGAAGCATTACCCGGCTGGAATTTGTCTGGGCAAAAAAACTGGGATGAATGGTTCAGCCTCCTTAAAGAATTCGTAGAACGCGAGGGACATGCCAAAGTCACTCAACACTTCAAAACAGAAGATGGACACAATCTTGGTCGATGGGTAAACACCCAACGACAAAGAAAGGATAGCCGCTTACCGGAGCGCAAAGCTCGACTGGAAGCATTGCCGGGATGGGTTTGGCGAGTTGAGTAAGATTGTTAGTCGCCGATGCCGCTGATGCGCTACGCGTACCGTTGAACTCAAATGATTACCAGAAGAGAGCCCGGTAGGGTACGCTGTGCGTACCTTTGAGAAGGAGAGGGCTAGGTCTTGCATTGTGCGGAAGTCATGCCGGGTTAACGTAAGCTGCTGTAATAGTTCAGACTTAACCTGACACTGCTCTTGAAAAGAGAGAGGGTTACTGGTGAGATAGAAGTGTCGAATTTTTATCAAACCAAAAGAGGTAACCCTCATGCTTGAGAATAACGTAAGAATCATCAAACACAAAGTAGGCTTGTTGAATCTGGCTGAAGAACTGGGCAATGTGTCCAGAGCCTGTAAAGCTGTAAGGCGGATTCGCGCTAGCAATCCGCCGCAACTTCGGCTGGCTGTAATCGGCGTTGTGCGTTGATCATTGTGCGTTTCTCCAAAATAAAATATGTTCTAGTACTTGGGAACGGTTTCATTACCAATAAAAAGTAACCCCTTTTTTGTTTTTATACCGAGCAAGCAATTTTATCAACCAGCAAAGTATACCGATTGAAAGAGCGCCCGTTGTTTTTCTGCTCTTTGCCGTGAAAAGTCACTGTTACTAAATCTCCCAACGCGGCGTCATGTTGTTTCAAGCTGTGTATTAAATAACGATTTAGAGCAACACTCACAACCGAGCCGTTATCATCCTGTAAAAGCATGGTTTTCTGTTCGTCATAGAGTGAATTTTTAAAAGTGCCGCTGCCTTGAATTACGCCTGCGATTGTTTCGCCTGCCGACGGTTGCCAGTAGGTAACTTTATTTGTTGCTGGTAGGTTTTCAGTCATTTTTTTATCCTGTTTGTTAGTGGGGGCATCTAGGTACAATTGTACTCAGTTCATCTCAATCTTGCTTAATAGCAGTGAACGCCGCGGGCATGAAAAGGGAGCGGGGGGATAGTCCGTTAAGCACAACATGCTGATTTATTTGTTGTCTTCCGCATCTTTTACGTCTTTTGTGGATAAGCTACGATTTTTAGGTCAATTGGAGTCCGTAATTTATTTAGAAAAAATTGTTGAATTTCTATAAAATCACTCATTACTGCAACAACTTTTCAGATCAAGTCTACATGGACCTAAAATTTCTCGATTTCGAACAACCTATCGCTGAACTAGAAGCGAAAATTGAAGAACTCCGCAATGTGCAGTTTGACAATAACATTAATATTTCCGATGCGCTTAAACAGCTGGAAGACCGAAGCCAGGCACTGACCGAGTCGATTTTTACCGATCTTTCCGATTGGCAGATTTCCCAGTTATCCCGCCATCCGGGTCGTCCGTATACGCTGGATTATGTGGAACATATTTTTACCGATTTCCATGAGTTGCACGGCGACCGGGCTTATGCCGACGATCCGGCGATTATTTGTGGCTTGGCTCGCCTTGAGGGGCAGCCGGTTATGGTGATCGGTCATCAAAAGGGACGCGACACCAAGGAAAAAATTTATCGCAATTTCGGCATGCCGCGCCCCGAAGGTTACCGCAAAGCCTTGCGCATGATGAAAATGGCGGAGCGATTCAAAATGCCGGTTATTTGCCTGATCGACACACCGGGGGCTTATCCGGGCATCGGCGCGGAAGAGCGTGGTCAGAGCGAAGCGATTGCCAGAAACCTGTTTGAAATGGCCAGGCTGAAAACACCGATTATCTGCACCATTATCGGCGAAGGCGGTTCAGGCGGCGCGCTGGCTATCGGCGTCGGCGACCGTTTGATCATGCTGGAATACAGCACCTATTCGGTTATTTCACCGGAAGGCTGCGCATCCATTCTGTGGAAAAGCGCGGATAAATCGCAATTGGCGGCCGAGGCGATGGGTATTACTTCGGATCGTATTCGCGAGCAGGGTTTTCTGGATGAAGTGGTCAGGGAACCTTTAGGCGGCGGACATCGGAATTTTAAAGTTATTGCCATGAACTTAAAGGACGCTCTGGTTCGGCACATGAACGAATTGATGCGGCAACCTGTCGATACTTTAATGGAAAAACGCTACCAACGGATTATGGATTTTGGGGTCTTTACTGAGGAAGGCGGGAAGTAGAACGTAGGTGCAAGGCGAAAGGCGAAAGGTTAAAGGTTCGAGTTTCTACGAGGATTTTTGCAGCAGCATTTTCAAGCAACTTGATCTTGGGGGCGAGCGGCAAAGATTTTATATCGCTTATAGCGGCGGCGTGGATTCCCATGTTTTGCTGCATTGTTGCGCCTCGATAACTCATCTCAAAGATAAACTTACCGCTGTTTACGTACATCACGGTTTGCAGGCAGAGGCCGAATCTTGGGCCAAGCATTGTGAAAAGACAGCTAAAGACCTGGGTGTTGAATTCTTAACGCTACGGGTTAATGCCAATGCGGCGCCGGGCGAAAGCCCGGAAGAAGCCGCCAGAAACGCCCGGTACGCGGCTTTAAAGTCGTTAATTAAAGCCGATGATGCGTTGCTGCTTGCCCAGCACCGGGAAGATCAGCTGGAAACGGTGTTGCTGCAACTGTTTCGCGGCAGCGGCTTGCGCGGACTTTCAGGAATGCCGGAACGAATGGCTTTCGGGGCGGGTGTGATGCTCAGGCCTTTGTTGAATACGCCCAAACAGGCGATTAGCGATTACGCCCATGCGCATCAATTAAGCTGGGTTGAAGATCCCAGTAATCAGAGCAATGATTATGACCGC
>Ga0207975_100723_pt1 | contig 13833 bp, 16 predicted proteins | sample LakWasMe91_HOW11_2_FD_183913 | JGI IMG/M metagenome (GOLD analysis project Ga0207975, IMG submission 183913) | Freshwater sediment methanotrophic microbial communities from Lake Washington under simulated oxygen tension - Sediment Metagenome... | ecosystem: Environmental > Aquatic > Freshwater >...
GCAAACTCGTGGACAGCTACGTCGCCCAGATCTTCCGCGATGGCTTCTTCCACGGCGACCCCCATCCCGGCAACGTCTTCGTGATGGACGATGGCCGCATCTGCCTGCACGACTTCGGCATCGTGGGGCGGGTCGATGGCAACATGCGGCGCGCGCTGGTGGCGTTCGCCCTGGCCTTCGTCGAGCAGGATGCCGAATGGGTGATCGATGCCTGGCTCGACCTGGGCCTGCTCGGCGACGGCACCGATCGGGCCGTGTTCGTGCCTGTGGTGCGTGCCCTGGTCGCGGACTGCGCGCAGCGGCCGCTGAAGGACTGGTCGCTCTCCGGTGCGCTCGCGCAACTCGTGGCAGCCGGCCGGACCCAGGAGGTCCGGCTGCCCAGGGACCTCCTGGTGCTCACCCGTACCCTGCTGTTGCTGGAAGGGACGGTGCGGCTGCTGGCACCAGAGTTTTCCATCATCAAGGCCATCTCGCGCCACACGACCACGGGCGTCTTCGATGAGCGCAAGTCTGCGGCATCGCAGCGTCTGCCCTACGAGCTGGGGAACGCAGCCAACGCCCTGCCCACGCTGCTGGCCCGGCGACTGCACAGCGTCCTGCGGCAGCGCGAGCTGCTGCAACTCTCGATCAAGCCCGACGCCAGGATGCTGAGCGGCATCGACCGCCTCGGCCGGCGCATCGCGCTGGCGCTCGTGACGCTGGGCCTGTACATCGCTTCGAGCTTGCTGATGCAGCACGGCGTGGGCCCGCGCTGGGGCGACATGCTGGTACTCGCACTGCTGGGCTATGCGCTGGCGATCCGGTTCACGTTTTCCATCGCGCGCAGCCGCGGCTGAGGCGCCTCATCAAGCAAGGAGTCAGGCATGAACAAGGTCAGAGTGGCGGTGAACGGATACGGCGTGATCGGCAAGAGGGTGGCGGATGCGGTCGCGCTCCAGGAGGACATGGCCCTGGCTGGCGTCGCGGACGTGGTGCACGACTATCGCCTGCAGGTCGCCGCGCAGCGCGAGTTCCCGATACACGCGGCGACCGCTGAAGCACGAGAATCGATGCGTGCTGCTGGACTTCCTGTGGCGGGCGACCTGGCCGACCTGCTCGCCCACGCGGACGTCGTGGTCGACTGCACACCTAAGAAAGTCGCCGCGGTCAACAAGGGTGTGTACGACGCTGCCGGCGTGAAGTCCATCTTCCATGGCGGCGAGTCCCATGCGTTGACCGGTCATTCGTTCGTCGCGCAGGAGAACTACGCAACCGCGATCGGCCGCACCTCCACCCGGGTGGTGTCCTGCAACACGACGTCGATCGTGCGCACCCTGGGGGCGCTTCGGACAGCGGGCCTGCTCAAGCGTGCCCGCGGGACGCTAATCCGCCGGGCTTCCGACCCGTGGGAGGCGCATGCGGAGGGCATCATCAACACGCTCGTGCCGGAGAAGACGATTCCCAGCCATCAGGGACCGGACGCGCGTACGGTGATCCCGGACCTGGACGTCGTCACGATCGCGGTCAAGGCGCCGCACAACAGCAGCCACCTGCATACCTGGTGGGTCGAACTGACGAGGCCGGCGACGCGCGACGAGGTGCTGGCGGCCTTTCGCGCGGCACCACGGATCGCGTTCGTGCGTTCCTCCGATGGTCTGGTCGCCCTCAACAGCACGGTGGAACTCATGGCCGATCTTGGCCGCCCGCGCGGCGACCTGTGGGAGGTCGCCTTGTGGGAGGACGTCCTTTCGGTCGATGGCGATCAGGTGTACTACACCTACCAGGTCTTCAACCAAGCGATCGTGATTCCCGAAACCATCGATGCGATTCGTGCGTTGAGCGGCATCGAGGCCGATCCCCTGGTGTCGATGGCGCGGACCGACTCTTCCCTGGGACTGCGGCGCGATTTCATCCGCGATCGCGTCCCGGTTCGGCGATGAGTGAACTCAATGATCCCATGCTGGTCGGGCTTGGGCTGGCGCTCGCTTCGGGGCTCCTGATCGGCCTGGAACGGGGTTGGCAGCAACGTGAGCGGCCCGAGGGGCATCGGGTCGCGGGCGTTCGCACCTTCGCGCTGATCGGCCTGCTCGGCGGCCTTGGTGGCCTGCTGGCCCAGCGCTGGGGAGCCGGCATGCTCATCGCGCTGCTGGTACTCGTCGGGTTGTATCTGGCGGTCGGCTACCTGGTGACGGCGCATATGCATGCCGTGATGGGACTGACCACATCCGTCGCCGCCCTTGCGACATTCGCCATCGGGGCGCTGGCGACGAGCGGCGCTTGGCAAGTCTCGGCGGTCGCGGCCGTGGTCGTGCTGGCACTGCTGCGTTTCAAGCAGTTCTTGCACGCCGGCGTCGGCAAGCTGTCGGAGGCGGAGATCAGCAGCGGCACGCAGTTGCTGTTGATCAGCGTGGTCGTGCTGCCTGTGCTCCCTGACCGTGGCTTTGGCCCCTATGAGGCGCTGAATCCCTATCGCCTTTGGTGGGCCGTTGTCCTGCTGGCTGTGCTGTCGTTCACTGGGTTCGTCCTGATGCGCTCGCTCGGCAGGAAGCGAGGGCTGGTATTCACAGCGCTGCTCGGGGGGATCGTGTCGAGCACCGCCACCACGGCCACGTTGGCTCGGTGGGCCGGGCAGACGCCAGGGTGGCGTCCACTGGCAGCGGCGGGTGCGGCGCTCGCGTGCGCAGCCATGTTTGCCCGCATGGCGGCCCTCGTCGCCATCGCGGCCCCCGGCATCGGCTGGGGCCCGGTGGTCATCTTTGTGGCCATGGCCGCAGTTGGCGGCGTTGTGGGGACGTTCTTGGCGGCGCGGTCGTCCGCCGAAGACTTGCCCGAACTGCAACTTGGAAACCCGTTGCAACTGCGCTCCGCGCTACATTTCGCGGCGTTCTTGGCCGCGGTGATGCTGGCAGGCCGCTTTCTTGCCGATCGCTTCGGGGATGCCGGAGTCATGCTCACCGCCGCCGCCTCGGGTCTTGTGGACGTCGATGCGATCACGCTCTCGATTGGCCGTCTGGTAGACGAAGGCGCCGTCACCGCCGCATCGGCCACCCTGGCGTTGTTCATCGCGGCGTCCGTCAATCAAGCCACCAAACTTGTCCTGTTGACGTCGTTGGACGGAAAGGCGCTTGCGTGGAGAGTGTTCCCGTCGTATGCGGCAATGGCTGCGGTTGGCTTTGCAGTCGCCTTGGCCCTGACCTGACGGAATGCCAGGAGCAACGGGACAATGGCGGTCTTGCGAATCCAGCATGGGCCGCCGCGACATCCGACCACACCCATTCCACAAGACGGCGACCAGCGGCAGGGCGGTCTGTCGCCGCAGACCGCCGATAAATCCGGTCGCGCCATGTGACCGAAAGGGGGGTCAAGCCGGGGCCATCACCACGCGCGGGTCTCCATGCCCCTGCACGGCCGCCAACTCCTCGACGCTCAGCAAGCTCGCCGGATCGACACCGAGCCCTTGAGCCGCCTCGGCCGCCACGTGCGCCCAAGTGCAACGGTTCGCGAACAGCATGCCGGCCACATCGAGCGTCCCACCGCGCGCCTGGTTGAATCGCCCCGGATTCCCTAGACACTTTTGAGCCGTTGGAAATGGCGTCTTTCGAACTCTACCGGTGAAGTATCTCCGGCAGTGCCGTGGCGTCGCTTAGGGTTGTAAAACATCTCGATGTAATTGAAGACATCGGCTCTGGCTTGATCGCGGGTTGGGTAGATCTGGCGGCGGATTCGCTCTCGTTTCAAAAGTTGGAAGAAGCTTTCGGCCACGGCGTTGTCATGGCAATTGCCCCGACGGCTCATGCTGGAAACCAGGTTGTGAGCGCGCAGGAAGTCTTGCCATGCATGCCCAGTGAACTGACTGCCCTGATCAGAGTGGACGGTGACAGCGGCTTTGGGTTGCCGGCGCCACAATGCCATCAGCAGCGCGTTGAGCACTAACTCAGTGTCGATGCGGTGCCCCATGGACCAGCCGATCACCTGCCTGGAGAACAGGTCGATGACGGCGCTCAGGTACAACCAGCCTTCATGGGTGCGGATGTAGGTGATGTCGGTCACCCATGACTGATTGGGCTCGCTGACATTGAACTGGCGCTGCAGATGGTTTGGTGCCACCACCGCTGGCTTGGCGCCACGCGGGCCAGGTCGGCGTCGATAGCCAGTCTGTGAACGCAGGCCTTCAAGCTTGAGCAATCGGGCCACGCGGTGCTTGCCGCAGCGCTCTGCCAGGTCGCGCATGTCCATCGTGAGCTTGCGATAGCCATAGACGCCGCCACTCTCCAGCCACGCGTGCTTGAGCAGGCCCAACAAGCGTTGATCGTCCTTGCCACGAGAACTCACCGGATCGGGGTGATCTCGGTTTTCTGGCAAAAGCAGAAAGTTTTGAACAAAATAATTTCTAAATCAACTACTTAGAAGTTTTCCCCAACGCCGCGCCAACCTGAAAGTCTTCAAGCGTTTTGCCGAGCGCAAGCGCTTCACTCAACCAAGTGGGACGTCGCCCGCGCCCGCCCCACGTGTTGCCATTTGCGTCCCGATACAAGGCAGTGGTCGTCTCCGTGTTGTCCCCGTCGAACAAATCCTCTGGTTCCAATCCAAATCGAGCAATGGCCTGCTTTATCAGCGGGATGATCTCCTCCGCTGCACTTGCCTCGGTCATTGCGTCTTCAAGCCGCCTCTTCATCTGAGCAAGTGTCTTTGGCAATGCAAACTCCTATTGCTATGTGAAGTGACGCGCCAGCACATGCTTCACAGATCTTGCGACAACGCTTCCACCAGTCGCTCCTGAAGCTGAACATCTGCTGCTGTTGCGTCTGCTCTTGGGATTACCGCCCATTGAGAGCACTGAACAGACATCTTCCTTACCTCCGATGTCGCCAAGCATGACAGCCGGAAGACTGTCCCAATGATTTTTCGGCTTTTCTCGGCATAAATACGCTGCCAGAGGTTTGAGTGTTTGTCGCTGAAATCCTGCAGCAGGCGCACCAGCCCCCTTTTTAACTCGGTATCGTCTTTCGCAACGAGAAGCTCTCCCTTGGGATTGAGTATCTTTGACACGTCCATCGCAATGATGCCCCGATGGCCTGACCCAATCTCTGCATTAAAAGTATCCTGAAGTTGCGAGCAGGCTTTGCGCAGATTGCGCTCCAGCGCATGTTCAGTTGTCACGCGCTTACATTCAACCCAGATCTTGCGTCCCTCAATCTTGATTCCGGTGTCGCTGCGCGCATTCAAGATCGCCTCCACGCGGCGAGCCGGCCGATGGGCCATTGCAGCTACCGTGGCTTCGAACAAGTAGTTGCGTGCGGCGGTGGTTTTGGGGGTTTCATTGGCTGCATTGATCGGGCCATTGACGGCCTTTTTCAGCTTCTCTGTCACGGAAATCAGTTGCAGTGGCGCAACCCCTTGCAAGGCCTGATGGATTCTTGTGAACTCTACGATTTCAAGCAGTGAACTCACAAAGTCTGGGAACGCTTGATCCGCTATCCTCGATAGAAGCGGTGAGGTACGCATCCTTCCAGTAGCCAATGACCTTTTCAAAGTTGGAAGTGCGTCCAACCTGCAGGTCAATCCCCAGATCGGTCATCCACTTCATCGCTGCCAAATACTCTTGATGAATGTTCGAAAAAGAATTCGAGGGGATCATCTTTGAGAACGTGTTTTTATCCATGAATGCCAATTCCCGGCTGTTGAAGGCTCTCAGTTGCTGCGATACAAACCCAGCTCACTGATCTTCTGGCGATTGTCCGCGACGTAGAGCGCCTTTGCACGGATCTGCCCAAGCCACGGCCTTGGCCTCAAGTCCACTCAATCCTGATCGGGCGCTGGCACTTACGCGCAGGGTGCGAACAAGGAACACCTGCAAAGTAGCCTCGTGAACTCGCTCATTTAAAACTTGCCATCCCAGGATCGGCAGCTACGATTTTCGTAGACCACAAACTTCTCTGGAGCGATAGATGCGACACCTGCTATCTGTGATGTCAGCCATTGCACTAACTTTTGGCATGGGAATGTTGCAAGCGGCGACTGTTGATCCTGATAGCCTGAAGCGGATGAGAGATGCGGTGAATGAGGAAGGCGAGGTACGAGTGATGATCACCCTACGCCATCAGAAACTTGAAAAATTATCGCAAGAGCAAAAAAATGATAACTTAAAAAAAGATGCAAATGCCATACGTGCGTTAAAGGCGGAATTAGGAATCGCAGCATTTACAGAAGGTAGTTGGGAGAGCGAGAGTGGGCAGATCGGGATGTATATAAAAGCAGCAGGCATTAGCATCCTTCAAAACAGTCAGAATGCACTGGCCTTTACAATAGATCCCACTGACAAATCGCGCATTACTGCTATGGACCTGGATGGCAGCCTTACAGCCCTCCGGAAAGTTTTGCGCACTAGATCAGAGGTAGATGCCGAAATAATTCTTGACACTCAGAGTGCGAAGTATCAACTATTGCAAGATGGCTCGACACGCATAACAAATGTTGGCGAAGTGATCATTGAGGCCAATTCCCTGATTGAGAAAATCCGGGAAAATTTGCAAAAATCAGGCCACTCCGAATCTACCCTGATATTAGACAATGCGCTACCAATAAAAATAACGACCTCTATTAACAAGAAAAAGCTACTCCTCCTGCAGAATCATCCTGATGTGCGAGGAATTCGGCCTATCGGCTATCAAGATCCTCGGACCACCTACTGGTCTGCAGGAGCATCCGATATAGCCGAAAAAGAGGGGCAGGTAGAGGTGAGTATTTCGTTGCGCGGTGGGTTACTTTTCTCTCCTGATTTAAATTGGAATTCCCGTGGAGGAAAAAATCAGGCAATGGCAAATCGAGAAGCCATGACAAAAATTCTTGCTGATGCCAATATAAAAATGCCACAAAGCGATCCTGTCGGGGATTCGATTGGGTCGTTTCAGATGATTCTTACCAAGGACCAGCTGTCTAGACTCCGCGCAAAAAATGATCCGCGAATTTTGGAGTTGCGTGAAAACCGCCCACTGGGTGTGTCGCAACTACAAAGGAGCATGCCGACTATTAACATGCCTGTTGCATGGGCTTCTGGAAATAAGGGGAGTGGTGTAGCGATTGCCGTGTTAGATGACGGCATTCGAAAAACTCACGAGATGTTTCTCTTTAACGGCACTACGAAAGTGGTCGGCGAAGATTGTTTTGGATCAAACTCCGGAGGCTTTAAGTCTATATGTCCGAACAAGGATTTGTTCGGTGATAGCCCAGCGGGGACGCCAAATGCGGGTGAGCCAAACAGTGATCTCATCGGATGCCAGCTGATTGATCAGCAGCGGTGCGGGCATGGTACGCTAATGGCTTCGGTTGCTGCGGGTCGCGCATCACCGAACGTGGCCAGCGGAATATTGCAAGGGGTTGCGCCAGACGCCCAACTCATTTCGATAAATATTTTCTCATATGATCGCATCAATAATAAAAAAACATATTATTTGAACGACTTGGAAAAAGGGCTCTCGTCGGTGCTTCTGAGGGCCGGCGGGACTACGCCCACCTCGCCTGCAGCACTGGTTGTCAATCTGAGTATCGGCACCGTTGCCAGTTACCCGTCCGACTGCGATGCCAATGTCAGCATCGCCATCAGAAATCTTATTCGACAACTTAGGACCGCAGGCGTCCCTGTTATTGCATCAACAGGAAATTACCAGATTCAAACTGCGCTTTCGCATCCTGCTTGTAGTGAATACTCAATAAAAGCTGCTTCTGTGCTGAACGATGAAATTGGATATACGCTCGCAACAAAGTCGAATATCGCGGCTTTAAGTCAGTATACGTATCCAATTTTTTTGGCGCCTGGTGGAGACGAAAATACTATTGGTGTCAATGGAGCAGGACGCGTTTCAGATACCGATTTGCTTGCAGGCTGGGGCACATCTCTCGCTGCAGCTCAAATCTCTGGGTTTGCAGCCGTCTACAAGAGTATGAATCCCACTCATAGCGTCGATCAGTTCATCGCTTGGGTAAATTCGACCGGAAGTGTCCCTGTCAGCAGCTTAATTGCCAGCGGTGTACAAACTTGGCGCAGAATTGCATTCCCGTGAAAGTTCGCTGGTTTTTAGAGGCCAAACCGGGATACGGCCAGTTTAGACTCATAAGCCTTTTGGTTATTAATGAACCGCTTTCTATCCCGTCTCGCTGATTTGAACGGCGCGCCACCAATCGCCTTACCAGGGGCCCTACTGCCTAGGCTTCTGGCGTATCACTGCTGTTCTTCGAAGAAAGTTTGGCTTGTGAAGTTGTCCGCCATTTCGATTCGCAGACGAAAGTCAATGCTCTCCTTCTTTTTCTTCTTGCTCAGGATATGCAGTTTCACAGGCGAGTAATAGCTTGTGGTCGGAGGGACTTCGTATTGCTTCCCATAGATGGAGACCATGGATGCGGGTTCCTTCTGCTGCAGAACTGAAAACTCTCCGTTGCGCACGACCTCCATCAGTGACTTACCCCCATCAGCACACGCGACAGTCATCGTCGGTGAACCGGTGATCTGAGAGCGCTGGTAGGAGAGCTTGCCCTCAACGATATCGCTGACTCGCGCCAGGGCCCGATGATCGTCTGTGGAGATGCTCTCGAAAATATCGATTGGCGCACTTTTCCTGAGGAATCTAAGCACATTTCTGGCTCGTCTTGCGTAGTGAGCAAATGCGAGGGTTTCGTTCATCGCCTCTATATGCTTTGGTATGTGAAACTTCCCCGCTGCAGCTTGATTTCCATCGACGTCCAAGACGAATGAAACAGACGCGAATGGATCAAGAATTGCTTCAAGCAGGTTGATAAAGACGTCCAAGTAGGGAGGGTTGGCAGCCTCTTTTCCTTGCCACGCTTTTAAGTTGGTAGTCAGAGTCGATACCGAGTGAACATCATTGCCATTCGTTGGAGTGAAAGCTAATTCCACGTCCAGAAGACCGCCACATCCAGCGCCTGCAAATCGGATTTGCTTGCGCCCAGCTGTTAGTTGACCACTAATGGTTTCAAAAATTGCCGGTTCGATCTGGGGCGCAAGTATCTTCAACACGGCTGGACGTGCCATCGGCATGATCGTTATCGATGCCAGGTCGGCATCTTTGTGCAGCACATCGAAGAGTTTTGATCCTTCAAACACGACCCCATCGAGTGGCAGCGTCGCTTCACGGCCCTCGTCAATGGACGCCTGAAGGCCCTTGCGCCAGAGATCAGCCGACTCTTGTCCAATCTTGATGGAAAAAGACACGGTCTCTTTCGCGCCCACGGTAATCGTTGTATTGCCGCCCGAGTACGTCGTTGAAACAGTGAACCTCGGATCCACTGCTTCCAATTGATCGACCAAGGCCTTGTGCACGTTGCCTATGGCTTCTGGATAAAACCCAGGCGTTCGGGTGCCCATGGCCATGGCCGCCATGCGATAGATATCCTTTTCATCGGGAAGCCGTTTGCCCTGCTCCATCAGAGCCCTTGCCTCAGCCGATGTTTTCCATACTTTGAGCGTTTCTGCGGGGTACGAGTCTGGATCCCGGTCTATGATTGTCGAGCAGGTCTGGCATAGCCAGATGATGTTGCCAAATCCGCGCCGATCTTCTGCGGTCATCGCAGCGAGATAACGCGGCCCCCCAGGCGATGCCGCATGAATATGCGCGCCGACCCCCACATTGGAGAAGTCAACTTCGCCCACTGGTGCGGAGGTGGTGGCACGGCAATCGGGATTGGAGCAACGACCTGCCACCCGCTGATAAGCCTGATTCTTGGTCGGTTTCGTGAAGTCGTCGCGTGCCATGGGATCGTCGCTTGGTTGTATGCAGATACTGTATGTGTGGAGCTTTTTCGCCCACTGCCGGCCGGCGTGCAAGCAATCAATGGCCGTCCATCGGTTTTTTCTTGCGAGCGGGCCTGGGTGGCGGTTGAAACTGCGCCACCAATGCGCGCAAGGTGTCAGCCTCCGCTTTGTGCTGCGCCACTGCCTGAAGTGCCTGCTGTAGCTCAACGCCTTGCAGTTGGTTCACGCGGGCGCTCTCGGCCAGCGAAGCCCGTGCGCTCTCCAAGTCTGCGGCCAATCGTGTCTGGGCTGCGTTGGCCTCCAGGACCTTGGCATGGTGATCGCGCTCCACTTCTGCGAGCTTGCCCCGCAGCTGCTCCAGGTGCTTGTCTACCTGCATTCGAGCGGTGCGCTCCCGATCAATTTCACGAAGCGCGCGGCGCTCGGCCTCGGCCGCACGGGAGGCCGCCTCGTCGATGGCCGCACGCCCCTTGTCAAGTTCAGCGCTGAAATGCTGCCTGCTCTTCGATTGCTCCAGCTTCAGCTCATCCACCTGCCTGGACAGCGCCTCGCCTCTCGCTGTGCTCGCAGCGTGCGCACGCCGCTCTTGTTCAAGCTCGACAGCAAGGGTCTGAACGCGGACCTCCAGTTCGGTGAATTTGGTCTGTGCGGTCTCCATTTGGGTCTCCAGGACAGCGCTACGCTGCAGAGCCTCCTGCAAGGCTGTCTGTGCAATCTGGGCCTCTGCGTGCGCCTCGATGCGCAGGACCGCTAACTCCTCGCGTGCCAACTCCGTTGCCTGGGTCCACAGCACGCTGACAGCTTGGCCTGCGGCCTCTTTAAGCGCCTCCGGCAAATCGGGGTGATCGATCTCCACCCGAGCCTTGCCGCGCAGATCCTCCCAGAACTTGGCCAGCGCTTCGGCCGGGGCGCTCATGGAGCCCTTGCGCACATGCTGATAGAGCTTGCTGGCTGTGGGCGTGATGCCGTATCGGAAGAACAGCAACGCGCACACCTCGCGGTACAGCGCTTTCGTATCGCTAAAACGCTCCCGCAGGGCCTCAACTTCGGCTTGGATTTCGGATTCTTCGCTCATTCTTAATTAATACAACGTATAACGTAAGAATCAATGAATTAATTTCTTATCTATGGACATAATTACTCTAATGTCCATAGAATTTGCTCCATGAGCAGCTTGACCGTCGCACCTGCCGTTTTGGCGCATCTTGAGCCTTTGGAGGGCTTGGTGCTCCCCCTTCACCTGTCCGGCGAGCGGGGACGCAATCGGGCCCAGGGCTTGCCCCAGGTCGCGGCCAATGACGATCGCTCTGCGGTGTTGGCCTGGCTGGCGCGCTACAAGGATTCACCGGCCACGCTGGCCAGCTATCGCAAGGAGGCGGAAAGGCTGCTGCTTTGGTGTGTGCACCAGCATGGCAAGGCCCTGTCCGATTTGACCCACGAGGACTTTCTGGCCTACGAGTCCTTTTTGGAAGATCCCCAACCGGCCGGTCGATGGATCATGCAGGTCGCACAGAAGGCTCCGAGGTCCTCGCCCCACTGGCGTCCGTTCGCCAAGCCGCTGGACCGGCAGAGCCAGCGCCAGGCACTGTCGATCCTCAACAGCCTCTTCAACTGGCTGGTTCAAGCCGGGTATCTGGCTGGCAACCCGTTAGCTCTGCGCCGCCGCAAATCTGTGGCTCGACCCGCCAAGACCAGCAGGTTCCTGCCCCACGAGCACTGGGCGCAAGTGCGCGCAACGATTGAGTCCCTTCCCACGGGCACGCCTCGGCTTGCCCTCCAAGCGGCTCGATACCGATGGCTCTTCTCTCTTCTCTACATCGGTGGCCTGCGGATTTCGGAGGTCTGCAACAACTCTATGGGCGACTTTTACTGGCGTCGGGGGGCGGACGGCCGTGAACGCTGGTGGCTGGAGATTCGGGGCAAGGGAGACAAAGCTCGCGTGATCCCCGCAACCGACGAACTGGTAACGGAACTGATGCGCTACCGGAAATCAAACAACCTGACACCGTTGCCGCGTGAGGGGGACACTCTTCCGCTTTTGTTGCCCCTCATTGGTGGAGTTCGCCCCATGGGACGCAGTGGCGTGCACGAATTGATCAAGGACATTTTTAAGAAAACCGCAGTTCGCCTGCGAGCCCTGAGTCCTGACCATGAGGCCGCAGCCTCTCATGTTGAACAGGCCTCCGCACACTGGATGCGTCACACGGCGGGGACCCATCAGAGCGACAACATGGATCTCAAATCTGTCCGGGACAACCTGGGCCATGCAAACATCGCTACAACCAGCATTTATGTGCACACGGAAGATGATGCGCGCCATGACCAGACCACGAAAGCTCACAAGCTGGGGTGGTCAGTTTGACGGAGCGAAGCGTCGATCCTGTCCATCAGATGCGTGAGGTGCCTTAAAAAGGCACTTCATCGGGAATTGGTTGCAGGTGTTGCTGCAGGTATTCAAGCTTGCCGATCAGTGCAATTCGCGTTCTGACATCTGTGCCACCCAATCGAGAAGCGCCGCGTCGGCATGGGTGCGCCGTCCCTCCCTCTTGGCCAGCGCTTCCAGCGCCTGCATCAGGTATTCGGCGACAAGCCAGTCGCGCTCCCGGCAAGCGCGCTTGAACAGTTTGGACAGGTCTTGCTCAAGTGTTGTCACAGTTCAGTCTCCCGAATTGCCGCCCCGCGCAGCTCGCGAGCATTTGTGTTGCAAGGGGCGCGAGAGTCTTTGAAGGGGTCAGAGACTGCCGGCAGTCCGGCAAAGGTTCCGCTCACTACGCTGGCACCTTGCGTGCACAACTCATCCTCCTGAGCCGCCGGCGGCGAGACATCAACCTTTGCTGCGCAATCAGCGCGGTGCGTCCGAGCGACGGGGCCTTCGGCTGTGATAGCGTAGGTAGAGAATCCGTCTTGGCGTGTGCAGCTCCATGGGCATATCGGACACGATCTGCACCAAAGCGCCCCTGGCGTTTCGCACTGCAGAAGTAGTACGGCTGATTCTCATATCCCATGCGGCAAGAAAACGGCTCAGTCAACGACATTCCAAAGACAGGTTCTTTCAGGCCTGTGATGGGCGATTCTGCGGCCGCGCAATGATGTGCAAAATGGTCCTGGTGCTTTTGAGTGTCCATGATGTCGCTTTCTTGTGCGTGTCCGGTGGTGCAGCGTATGACCAACTCACTGGATCAACGGTGCAGTGGCGCCTCGCCCTAGCAATGCACGATAGACCTTGACACGGTGGCAATGTCAAGCACCCGAAGCCAATCCCCGCGCCTTGCACGTCGCGTTTGTAATCTTCGTGCCCCCGCTTGGGGCAGATGATTGCGTAATTTTTTGGGCTGGAAGCGGTGGCCGGCCGTGCGGCCACGCTCAGTGCCAGCACACGCAACGCACTGTTGTTTTACCGTTTTCGCCGTCGCCGCCTCGAGGGCAATTCCGAGCCTGCCGGCGGTCATCGTCACGCAGACGCTGGTGAAGTTGTTGAGCGAGCTGGTCTACGTGTGGCCGGTACCCACTTTGGGGAACGAAATCACAGCTATCGAAACGACAGCCCAACCGCCAGCGCCGCAAGTGTGATGATCAAAACGGGCACCGTGATCACCATCCCCACCCGGAAGTAGTGCCCCCAGCTGATGCGGATGCCCTTGCGCGTCAACACGTGAAGCCACAGTAGCGTGGCCAAAGTGCCGATGGGCGTGATCTTGGGTCTCAGGTCGATGCCGATCACATTCGCATGCAAATCAGAGCTGTGGAATTCGCCACGAGCTTATCGCAGCTGCCTTTGGCGAGAGGTGTCTCTGCCATGGAGGCTAAAACGATTGACCTTGCCACCATGGCAAGCAGGAGACTGGATTCTTCTTAACTTTTCGCCATGAGGCTAAAGATGCATGAATTCCAGCTTCCCAACATGACCTGTGGACACTGTGCCGGGATGGTGAACCAGACACTGCAGATGGCAGATCCCGATTGCAAGGTGCAGGTGGACATGTCCAAGCGCTTGGTTACGGTGCAGAGTGCTGAAGACCGCCTGACGCTTGCGGAAGCGCTCACCGAGGCGGGCTACCCGCCCTCTTGACTACGCGTCCGTACCGCAA
>Ga0207975_100725_pt1 | contig 13743 bp, 13 predicted proteins | sample LakWasMe91_HOW11_2_FD_183913 | JGI IMG/M metagenome (GOLD analysis project Ga0207975, IMG submission 183913) | Freshwater sediment methanotrophic microbial communities from Lake Washington under simulated oxygen tension - Sediment Metagenome... | ecosystem: Environmental > Aquatic > Freshwater >...
ATGGCTCTTATGTTTTTAAATTCTGGCAAGGGAAAGACGAGCAAGGCAATGACATTTTTTTAGAATACGAAATACCGGTACTCAATTAAACCCATCAATTTTTGAAAATTGGATTTAAAGGAACTCATTAATGATTGCAAGAATAACAACCGGAAAGCGCAAGAACAATTGTATCGATTGTATTCGGGAAAATTGTTCGCTGTATGCTTAAAATATTCGCGCAATTATGCTGAGGCACAAGACAATTTGCAAGATGGTTTTCTGATTATCTTTCAAAAAATAGGGCAATATTCCTTTAAAGGTTCGTTCGACGGTTGGCTGAAAAGAGTCATGATTAACAATGTGCTCCAACAATATCGTCAGCAAACATTTTTGAGTTTGGTAAATGAAGATATCGCAGAAGATTATGAAGTTGAACTCGATGACGATGAGATTTCGTTGGATTATCTGTTGAAAATCATTCAAGAATTGCCCGACCGCTATCGGTTAGTTTTTAACCTTTATGTTATTGACGGCTATTCGCATGCGGAAATAGCAGAAATGCTAAACATCAATATCGGTACCTCAAAATCCAACTTAGCTAGAGGTCGAATGATATTAAAAGAAAAAATTGAACAGTTAAAAAACGAAGAAACGAATAAGTTTCCTTCTGCAAAATGAGAGAAAGAAAGAACATAGACCGCCTTTTTCAGGAGAAATTCAAGGATTTTGAAGTCAATCCACCTGAGGTTGTTTGGGATGCTATTGAGACCGATCTGGATAAAAACAAAACCAGAAAGATTATACCGTTATGGTGGAAAGTCGGCGGCATTGCAGCAGTATTCCTTATCGGATTTTTTATAATGCAAAACGGATCTAATCCAAACCAAATTCCGTCAAACCAAGTCACTGTTGAAGAAAACAACACCAACAAAAACACGGAAACAAAATCCAACACCAACCTTCCAAACCCTAACACGGTAACGGTCAAAGACAAAAACCAACAGCCGGTTGTGGTAAACAACAATGCTACTAAAAATAGTCCAACAACGGCTGAAGAAACCGCAACGGTAAACAATAATCGTTCTCAAAACGCAACCAAAAAATCACATATTCAACATTCGTTCGCGAACAAAACAATAGCAGAAAGAAATGTAGCAAAAGTGAACAAAAGCAAAACAGACGCGTCAAAAAACACTAGTCATCATACCGCTGCCAACAGGTTGACGGAAAGCAATAGGACTAACATAACAGCCAACGGCAATGAAATAGATAGGCCAAAAGAGCAAACTACTGTTTTAGATCGTTCTAAAGAAATTTCGTTGGAATCTTTAAAAGGAAGTTCTAAAGCCATTGCTGAAACTGAGGCAAAAACAAGCCCAAAAGACAGCGCTAAAACCAATGAAACACCTAAAAATCCTCTAGAGGAATTGTTAGCCGCCAAAGAAGAAAACAAGAAAAAACCGGAAAGCAAAACAAGCAAATGGGAAATTATTTCCAATGTGTCTCCTGTTTTTATGGGTGCATTAGCAAATGGTTCCGTAATCGATTCGACTTTGGCCGGAAACAGCAAAACGTTCAATACAAATGTTGGCTTTGGTTTGGGCGTGAGTTACGCTGTTAGCCCAAAGCTAAGCATAAGAACTGGCTTAAATAAGGTCACTATAGACTACAATACAAATAATGTCTTGTATTTTGCTAGTATGGAAACTCGAACATTAAGTGGATTAGACCCTTCAGGCGTAGGCTATGTTATACAAGTAGAAAACGGTTCCGTGGCCGAACCATCAGTATCACCTGCTCCTACCGAGACCGATTTGTTGGCCTTTGAACAAAATATAGTTCACAAGAACAAAGGTCATATCAATCAAGAAATCGGCTATCTGGAAATGCCAATTGAGATGACCTATGCTGTTGTAGCTAAAAAATTCGGCTTGAAAATTATAGGTGGTTTCAGTACGTTGTTTTTACAGCAAAACTCAATTGAATTAGTCTCAGGCAACAGATCTGTTGTTTTGGGAGAAGCCAATAACCTAAACAAAGTCCATTTTAGCACCAACATTGGTATGGGCTTAAAATATGACATCTTTAAATCGTTTGAATTTCATATAGAACCAACATTCAAATATCAAATCAATACGTTTACTAATAATGCCGGAAATTTTAGACCTTACCTGTTTGGGGTTTACAGTGGTTTTAGTTATAAATTCTAGTTTGTTACTTGTTTAAAATTAGTTAAGTGGTGTTATTGCTTTCGAGTAATAACTGAAAAGAGTTCCTTACATCGGAACTCTTTTTATTTTTGGTCATTTAGTAAATCTAGCAACAGCAACTCCCGGACTTCATTTTTAAGTGTTTTTTTGTATTCCGGACTTTGGTTTTTAGTCTCAAAAAAGCGATGCACTTTAACCCGCATCAAACCGGGACTTCCGCTAAAAAAGGTATAGGAGAACAATCGTTTGTTATCAAAGAAAGTCATGGGAACAATCGGAATTTCGTGGTCTATGGCCAAGCGAAAAGCACCGTCTTTAAATTCGTCTAACACTACACTTTCATCGGGAACGCCGCCTTCGGGAAAAATGCAAATACTCAAACCTTGATGCAATCTTTTCTGTGCTCTTTCAAAAACGGCCATACGGCTTTTCGAGCTACTTCTGTCTACTAAAATGCAAGTACGTTTGTAGAAAAACCCAAAAAGCGGAATCTTGGACAGCTCCTTTTTCCCCACAAAAACAAACGGATTTCGAATTACTGAAAGCATCAACATAATATCAGTCATCGAAGTGTGATTGGCTACAAACATATAACTTTGACCTGGCTCAGGCTGTTGGTCAAATTCAACCTTGGTTCGGAATCCCATACCAAAAAGGATAAACTTGGCCCAAATTCGCGCCATGACAAAAAAGTACGGATACCATTTTTCTGAAAGTATGGAAACCAACAGAAACGGGAACATGACAATGATGGGAATCGCCATTAAAATGTAAAACCAAACGCGATACAGTATCCAAAAAATAATTTTGAGGGCTCTCATGTTGTCAAAAGTAATGAAACGTATGCAATTTTTGCTACAAAGGCTTAACTTTGCGGGAAGAAAATTTATTGAAAATGCCAAAAATACTAACCGGAGTTCAAAGTACCGGAACACCACATTTAGGAAATTTGTTAGGCGCTATTTTGCCTGCCATCGAAATGTCGAAAAACCCCAACAACGAATCGTTTTTGTTTATCGCCGATTTGCATTCAGTAACCCAAATTAAGAACGGTGACGAACTTCGCCAAAACACTTACAGTACAGCGTCGGTTTGGTTGGCTTGCGGTTTAGACGTGAATAAGGTGATTTTCTACCGTCAAAGTGATGTGGTGCAAACGACGGAACTGTCTTGGTATTTGAGCTGTTTCTTTCCTTTCCAACGCTTGACCTTGGCGCATTCTTTTAAAGACAAAGCCGATCGTTTGGAAGATGTGAACGCCGGTTTGTTTACCTATCCGATGCTTATGGCTGCCGATATTTTGTTGTATGACGCCAATTTTGTTCCGGTAGGTAAAGACCAAATGCAACACATCGAAATTACGCGTGACGTGGCTTCTCGTTTCAACCACCAAATGGGCGAAACTTTTGTTTTACCGGAAGGTAAAGTACAAGAAGAAACCATGTATGTTCCGGGTACCGATGGCCAAAAAATGAGTAAATCACGCGGCAACATCATTAATATTTTCTTAGACGACAAAGCCTTGCGCAAGCAAATCATGAGTATTGAAACCGACAGTACGCCATTAGAAGAACCTAAAGATCCTGAGACTTGTAAAATTTTTGCGATTTATAAATTGGTGGCCAATGCCGGACAAATCGCCGAAATGAAAACCAAATACGCTAATGTGAACAGAGATTTTGGTTACGGACATGCCAAACAAGCTTTATTTGAATTGATTTGTGAGCGGTTCAAAACCGAAAGAGAAAAGTACAACTACTACATGAACAACTTGCCGGAAGTAGATGCGTTACTGAAACAAGGCGCTGAAAAAGCCGGTGCAGTTGCCGATGGTGTTTTGCAAAGAGTTCGCGTGAAATTGGGTTTTGTATAAAAGCTAAATCGCCTCAAATAATTTTCCGGGCAACGGCCGAATCACACCTTTCAGTTCCATATTGATAAGCGTTGACGACACTTTAAAAATCGGACAATCGCATTCGAGTGCAATACTATCCAAAAGTTGCTTTCCGTTTTGCAATAAGTAATCGTAAATTTTTTGTTCTTCAGCATCCAACGACACGAAAAGTTGCTTTTGAATGGTTTTGGGCTTTTCATCCTCCAATTGCCAATTCAGATTGTAAATCAAATCGGCTGCCGAAGTAATCAGTTGTGCCCTTTGGGTTTTGATCAATTCGTTACAACCCTGACTGTATTTATCGGTGGTTCTTCCGGGTACGGCAAACACATCTCTGTTGTAGTCGTTGGCCAAATTGGCCGTGATTAACGAACCGCCTTTTTCAGCGCTTTCAATCACAATCGTGGCTTCGCTCATACCGGCTACTATGCGATTTCGTTTGACAAAGTTTTCCTTTTCGGGACTGGAACTGCTCCAAAATTCGGTTAAAAAACCACCATTTTGTTCCATTTTGGCAACGTACTTTTTATGACTTTTAGGATACATTTGATTCAAACCGTGGGCTAAAACACCAACAGTTTCGAGTTGCAATTCCATAGCGGTTTGGTGCGCCACAATGTCGACGCCGTACGCAAATCCGCTCACAATTATTGGATTGTAAAACGACAAATCTTCCAGTAGTTTTTTACAGAATTCGCTGCCGTAAGCAGTAATTTGTCGGGTGCCAACTATGCTGATTAGTTTTCGATTGCGAAAATCAAAATTACCGGAACCGAACAACAAAACCGGACCGTCTATACAGTGTTTCAATCGTTCCGGATAGGCTTCGTCTGTAAAACACAACACCTGAATGCCTTCTTGTGCTATAAATTGCATTTCGGCAGTAGCTTTTTCAAAAATAGATTTGTCTTTCAGTTTTCGCACCAAAACGTCGCCTATACCGTCAAGAGCGCGCAGTTGATTGGGCTTGGCTTCAAAAACGGCAGCAGCTGAACCAAAAGCAGTTAGCAACTTTTTAGCCATAATATCACCTACGCCTTCTACTTGGAGCAGTGCTAAAAGATGAAATAGTTCGTTGGAATTCATATCAATAAAATACTACAAAAATAGCAGTTTTTTTATTCGGATTGTTAATAAAAATTGTGAATAATTTTTTGATACTACTATTGTTTCTCTAAATTTGTCAATATGAAGATTGAACACCACATTTCCCAATTATTATATCGCTATCAGTGCGTTACCGTTCCCGGATTTGGTGCTTTTTTAACCGAATTCCAGTCGGCACAATTGGATGAAAGTTCACATTCTTTTTATCCGCCTAAAAAATTGATTTCCTTCAACCCGTTTTTAAAAAACAACGATGGTTTGTTGGCCAATCATTTGGCGCAGGCTGAAAAAATTGCCTATGAAACGGCGGTACATGCCATCCAAAATGAAGTGTCGGTATGGATGAATCGCATTCAGGAAATGGGTCGTATTTCATTAAAAAATATAGGCGAGTTTACGCTGAATACCGAGAGAAACATCGTATTCGTTCCGGCCGATCAAATCAACTATCTTAAAGAATCTTTCGGATTGAGTCCGTTTATGTCGCCTGCCGTGAAACGCGAGGTGTATAAAAAAGAGGTAGAAACCATCGAAGAAAAAGCGCCTATTGCTTTTACTCCGGAAAAAAGAAACAGTTACAAAACTTTAAAATATGCCGCTGTTTTTGCTTTATCTTTAGGTTTAACCGGAGTTTTGGGCTATAAATTATACGACAATTACTTGAATCAAATAGAACAAGAAACGCTATTGGTTCAATCCAATGTTCAGAAAAAAATCAACCAAAAAATACAGGAAGCTACCTTTTTCATCGAAAACCCGTTACCGAGTGTTACCTTAACGGTGCCGAATGAAAAAATGCCTTACCACGTAGTAGCCGGAGTTTTCAGAATTGAAAGCAATGCCGATAAAGCCTACAATGCCTTGCTAAAATTAGGTTTCAAAGCCAAAAGACTACCACAAAACAAACACGGTTTGTTCCCGGTATTGTACGGCAGTTTTTCAAGCTATGCCGAAGCTCAAGCCACGGTAAAAGACATCCGAAAATTAGACAACAAAGACGCTTGGTTGCTGATAGAAGAATTATAAAAAAGTCCCGAGAAATCGGGATTTTTTAGTTACTGTACTTACCTTTGCAAAAAAACAGCTATGCATCCGAAACATCCTTCTGAATCTTTAACGGTGTTAACCGATTTGGTATTGCCCAGTGAAACCAATCCGTTGAACAATCTTTTTGGTGGTGAATTATTAGCCCGAATGGACCGCGCTGCCAGTATTGCCGCCAGAAGACATTCTCGTAGAATAGTCGTAACCGCTTCCGTAAATCACGTGGCTTTTAATCGCGCCATTCCTTTGGGAAGCGTGGTAACGGTTGAAGCTAAAGTGTCGCGCGCTTTTACCTCTTCAATGGAAATATTTATTGATGTTTGGATTGAAGACCGCGAATCGGGCAACCGAACCAAAGCCAACGAAGCCATTTACACTTTTGTAGCCGTAGACGAAATGGGACATCCTGTACCGGTGCCGTTGCTTGAGCCGGAAACCGAGTTGGAAAAACAACGTTACGACGCAGCCTTAAGAAGAAAACAATTGAGCTTGGTGTTGGCCGGAAAAATGAAACCGAACGATGCTACCGAGTTGAAAGCTTTGTTTGTATAAAAAAGAAAAGACCCTTTCGGGTCTTTTTTTTATCTTCCTGACAACCATCCGGTTGGATTGAAAAATGTAGTGTTTTGAAGTACTAAGAACTTCAGTACTGTTTTGCCGTCAGAATCGGTTTTGATTTTACCCAAAACTTGTTTGGCAGAAACTTTATCACCCACACTGACGTTAACTGAACTCAAGTTTTGGTAAATGGTAAAGTAATCTCCGTGTTTTACCGCTACCGCTTTTTTAAGCGGCGTTAACTGCTGCACTTGGGTAACTTCGCCGGCAAAAACTGCCCGCGCCGTAGAACCGCTTTCTGTAGAAATTTCGATACCACTATTGTGAACCGTTAACGTCCGGAATACCGGATGCGGTTGGTCGCCGTAACCCAAAGTAATAGCGCCTTTTTCTACCGGCCAAGGCAATCTTCCTTTGTTCGCTTTAAAATTATCCGATACGATTTTGCCTTCCGGCGTCAAGATAATTTTAGTAGAAGATTCGATGGCTTTCTTCTCTGCTGCCGTTGTTTTCGGGTTCGCTTTGGCGTTGGCCGCAGCGGTTTTTCTGTTGGCAGCCGCAATGGCTTCACGAATCATCCTTTTAATTTGATCGTCGATGCGCTTGGTTTCTTGCTGTTTCTTTTTGATTTCAGCGGCAATTTTACCTTTTTCTTTCTTGATTTGATTAGCAATTTTTTCTTGTTCTTGCTTCTCTTTTTCGAGTTCTTGCTTCTCTTTTTCGTTTTCGGCTATGAGCTTTTCTTTCTCTTGCTTTTGCGCGCCGATTTTTACGTTGTAATCTTCCAACTGCTTGGTTTTGCCTTTGATTTCTTCGCCTTGCATTTTACGGTAACTGGCGTATTGCTTCATGTATTGCGCTCTTTTGTAGGCTTGCAGAAAGTTTTCAGAAGACAATAAAAACATAGCGCGACTTTGCTCTGAGCGGCTTTTATACGACTTGACAATCATCTGTGAGTAATCTTCGCGCAACTTTTCCAAATCGCGATTAAGCTGATTAATTTTCAGTTGATTGATGTAAATATCATTGCTGAGTAACTTGGTTTGCTTTTCGGTTGTGCGGATGAGCTTTTCTTTGAGACCGATTTTTTCCTTTTGAATCAATAACTGATTCACCACCGATTTCTCTTTGCTCTTAACCGATTGCAGTAATTTTTCTTTCTCTTGGATTTCTAATTGAATTTTGGCTTTTCGCGCCTCCAATTCTTCTTGCGTAGGCGGTTGGCTCCACATGGGTGTGGCAAAACAAAAGAACAGCAAACAGAAAAGGATTTTTGGCATGATATCAGTAAATTTTTGGCTCGACTAATTTATAAAAATTCTGTCATATCCGTCGGGTACGCTGTACGGAAAAGACAATTCTTCGTTAAAGGTAACCGAATTGTAATCGATAGCAATTTCGGTTTTTCCTTTCTTCTGTGTGGCATTGATGAACAATCCGGCCGGAAGAATGGCAGTAGCGAAGGTTTGAAATTCGGAATAATTAACGGTAAAAGCTCTTTCCTTTTCCGGCTGTACTACTTCTTGCTTTTTAAGCAGGTAATTTTTAGACTCGAAGAAAAAGGACTTTTCCGTTTTGTTTACGGTAGCGTTCAACTTGTAAAAGCTATCGGTTACTTCCGAAAGGTATTTTTGTTGCGTCAAATCGTCTATCGGTTGTCCCAACAACATATTTTGTATTTTATTGAAATCCAAATCGGTTCCCAACCATTCGCTCAGCGAAGCGTAATCGCCTTCAAAATAGGTTCCGTTGATTTTCTCATAATATTTCACTTCTTTAGGCGTAATCAAGGCTTTGGCCATGGTAATGCCTAAGAAACGAATGCTGACTAAGATCTTTTCGTCTTTCTTGATTTTGATTTCGGCCGAAATGTTTTGCGATTGTCTGTCGTCGCGGTATTTCGCGCTGGAACGTATGTATAACGTGGAAAAATCTCTTTTATTGTTGTAGTGGTTTTCGATTACTTTTTTGGAAGTCAACTCGTTTTCATCGACTACGTATGGCGTAACCGAATTGGTGTTAACCATTCCTGCTTTGGTTTTGCAAGAAGTTAAAAAAAGAGCCGCTATGATGAGAATCCAATACTTCATTATTTCTTTTGTTTGTTAATGAGTTCGTTGGCTTTGGTAAAGTATTTTTCTTTCTTCTTCATATCGCCCAAACCATTATAGGCTTCGCCGAGCTGAATGTTGAAATTGATTTCCAAAGCTGTGTCGTCAACAACAAAATCCAAGCCAGTTTCAAGTATGTCAGTAGCTTTTTTAAACGATGTAAGCTGATTGTAAGCCAATCCGGCATAATAATAAAACTGCGGCTGTGTAGGGAAAAGCTGTGTCAACTCGTCTGATTTTTTGGCCAAAGCATCAAACTGGTTGTTTTCGGTATAGGCTTGCAACAAAAGTAAGAGCGTTTCCATGTCTTCGGGTGCATTTTTAAGGTGCATTTCGAAGTATTTCACGGCTTTGGGCCAATTGGCTTTGCCGGCATAAAATTTGCCGATCTCTTTGGCTACTTTAACCTCTTTATCGTTATCAAAATACCCAATGGCTTTGTCTAAATCGGGTTCGTATTTCGGATTGTTTTTAGCAAACAGCAGGAATTCATTTAAAATGCGATGCTTGATTTTAGGATCGATTTTTTTACTCGGCAACACGATGTTCATCGCTTTGACCGCATTGTCACCATCGTTGTTATTGAGGTGAAACTTGAATAAACTCACCTGCGCCCAATCGGAAGTCGGGATTTCTTTTTCCAACTTTTTGGCAATTTCCAACGCTTTTTCTTCCTGATTGCTTTGCGAATACATATAAATCAGACTGATGTAATTGGATTCTTCTTTCGGGAATTTTTTGATTTGGTCGAGTAAATTGTTTTTCTCCGCCGTTTGGTACTTGGCATCGCGTAAAATGTCGGCTTTGTACAAGTCGCGTTTGTCTGATCTTCCTACCTTTTCATTGAGTTCGTTAATGAGTTCCAGCGCTTTGTCGTATTGCTGTGTGTTCATATACAACGAGGTCAAATCTTCTTTATAATCGGCTTTAAACTCGATTAACTTTTGGACGATGATTATCGCCTGATTGTAATCGTGAGTGTCATAACAAACATCGTACATGCCGACCCAAGCCCAACGGTTTTTCGGATCCATTTGGGTCACTTTCTCGAAATTGTCGTAAGCGTCTTTGTATTTTTTTTGCGACAGATAATTTTTGCCCAATTCGAAATACACTACAGCATTATTAGGTTCGAGTTCTTTGCAACGCTCTAAAGCTTCTATGGCTTTGTCGTAGTTCTCGATACCTTTTTGCTTTAAAGCTTCGTAGAAAAAGTTTTGAAATTTATTGTCTATAGCCGCAACATCTTCCGGCTCTGTTTGTGCCAAAAGAAGTGTAGGAACGAATACCATTCCGATAAGCCAACTATAGAATTTGAATTTCGTCATTTGTTTGTTATTCTAAAACCGAATAATCGCCTAAGCTGATGCTGGTGAAATCGCCGTCAAAACTCGCATGATTGCCTATCATCGCATTATTCAATTGCGCATTTTTAATATGAGAATGGGTTTGAATCAAGCTGTTTTGGATTTTGCTGTTGGTTACATGCGTGCCTTTGCCTAAGGAAACATTCGGGCCAACAACCGAATTGATAATCGCCACGTCTTCCCCAATATAACATGGAGGAATAACAGTAGCGTTTTCCAATCTTACGCTTTCAGCGATTAAATTCTCGCCGTCTTCATGTAAAAATCCGAGCATTCTGGAATTGGTTTCTACGGTGACTTCTTTGTTACCGCAATCCATCCATTCGTCTACTTCACCCGGCACAAATTTCATGCCTTTTGCCATCATTTGTTTGATACCGTCGTTAATTTGGTATTCGCCACCGTGGATGATATTGTTATCTAAAACACTTTGCAACTCATTTTTAAGCACGCCAACGTCTTTGAAATAGTAAATCCCGATAACCGCCAAATCTGAAACAAACTCTTTAGGTTTTTCGACTAATTCTACAATTTCATTGGCTTCGTTTAAATTGATTACCCCGAAAGCTTCCGGTTGGTCGACTTGTTTTACCCAAATCACGCTATCGGCAGATTGGTCTAAATTAAAATTGGCGCGAATCAAGGTATCGGCATAAGCAATCACAGCCGGACCGCTTAAAGAGTCTTTGGCGCACATGATGGCGTGACCGGTACCTAAGGCTTCGTTTTGGTAATAAATTGTTCCTTTTGAGCCCAATTTTTCAGCGATAGCAATCAAATCTTCTTCTACTTTTTTCCCAAAACTTTCATGGATGATAAAGGCAATTTCTTCAATGTCTTGATTAAGCACTTTGGCAATATCCTCTACCAAACGGTGAACGATAGGTTTTCCGGCGATTGGGATTAACGGTTTAGGAACGGTTAAGGTATGTGGACGAAGGCGTGAACCGCGACCGGCCATTGGCACTATTATTTTCATTTATAAATATTTTTTTAATTACTACACCTCGACTGCGCTCGGTGTGACAAACTGTTTACTACAACTGAATACTGCATTCTATTTTATGCCGGTACTGCCAAAACCGCCTTCGCCTCTTGAGGTTTCAGATAATTCGGAAACTTCAATCCATTCGGCGCGTTCGTGTTTGGCAATGACCAACTGGGCGATTCTTTCTCCATTTTCGATGGTGAAATCTTCTTGGGATAAATTTACTAAAATCACCCCAATTTCTCCACGGTAATCGGCATCAACTGTACCCGGTGAGTTTAAAACGGTGATTCCTTTTTTGGCTGCTAAACCACTTCTTGGTCGGACTTGGGCTTCATAACCCAATGGCAATTCAATAAAAAGACCTGTTTTTACAATGGTTCGCTCCAACGGTTTCAAGACGATGGATTCGGTTAAATTGGCTCTCAAATCCATTCCGGCTGAGGCTATGGTTTCATAATGTGGCAAATCGTGTTGCGACTTGTTGATGATTTTTATGGTCATTTTACTTGGTTTTTCTTTTAACAATTCGGAGTAATGTTTCCTTTTCGTTTAAATAGATGAAATATAAAAACAAGGCCAACAAAAGTATTTTTACGCCATAGTTTTCCCGCAATAAAGGGATATAAAATGAAATGGCCGAAAACACTATAGAAAGCGATAGATATTTTAAAAGGGTTGCGATATCGTAAGGAATAGGATATTGTTTTTGTCCCATTTGATAGGAAATCACCATCATGGTTCCGTAAGCAGCGATAGTAGCGATGGCAGAACCGTAATAGCTCAAACCCTGTTTGATAAGTACATAATTGAGCACGAGTGTTACCAAAGCGCCCACAATGGAAATATAAGCGCCGATTCGGGTTTTGTCAATTAATTTGTACCACACGGATAAATTGGTGTAAATACCTAAAAAGAAATTCGCCAAAACAATCAACGGCACCACTTTTATGGCTACCCAATAACTGTCTTCCGGCACCAACGGCAATTTTAATAAATCGATAAACGCAATCACAAAAAAGCTGATAAACGAACCAAAAATCACAAAATACTTGGTAATGGTCGCATACGTTTGCTGAGCATTTTCGTTAACGGCATGACTAAAAAAGAAGGGTTCAATTCCCAAGGTATAAGCTGTTCGGAACAAGACCATAAACATCCCTATTTTGTAACAAGCTGAATAAGCGCCGATATCTGACTTAGACACCTTCATCCAATCCAACAAAATTTTATCGAAATGTTCATTGATGGCAAAGGCTACGCCTGCAATTAAAATAGGCAGACCGTATTGCATCATTCGCTTCCATAGGTTAAAATCAAACTTCCAGCTGATCTTAAAATAATCAGGAGATAAAATGACAAAAGTGACAAGACTAGCGATTAAATTGGAAACGAAAATATACCCTACTTGGAAGTTTTCGTAATATACCGTATTGAAAAAGCCTTCGGCATCCATTTGAGCCAATCGGGGCAACAGTAACAAGAAGAATAAGTTAAGCAACATATTCAACATTACATTCCCAATTTTAATAAAGGCATACACGATAGGCCTTTGGGTAGCTCTCAGTTTGGAAAACGGCAAAATGACCAAAGCATCTAAAGCCAGAATCCAAAGGGTATACGTGATGTATTCTACTTTTATTCCTGACCAATCGGACAAGGTATTTCGGTAGAGTAACGATACAAATAAAAAGAGAAGAGAAGACCAAAACAAGGAAATAGTGGCAGTAGAAATCACCTTCTTTTTATCGGTTTCCATGTTATAAAACCGGAAAAAAGCCGTTTCCATTCCGTAGGAAAGTATGACGTTGAAAAACACCAACCAGGCAAAAACAATGGAAACATCGGCAAATTCCTGCTTGGGCAATTGGTCTACATAGAGCGGATTCAATAAAAAACTAATCATTCTGGGTAGCACTGTTGCCAAGCCATAGATTAGGGTTTGTTTGAAAAGGTTTTTATAAAGGCTCAATCCGAGAATTATTATGGTGTTGAACAAAAATAACTATTAAATCTGTTCCAAAAAAAAAGAGCGAACAAATGTTCGCCCTTTCCTTGAAATATTGTGTAAAACTATCCGTTTAACGCTTCCGCTCCACCAACAATTTCCAAAATCTCTCCGGTAATTGCCGCTTGACGCGCTTTGTTATAGGTTAATTTTAATTGGTTTCTTAAATCGGTTGCGTTGTCTGTTGCTTTGTGCATTGCGGTCATACGAGCACCGTGTTCAGCAGCAAAAGAATCGCGTACAGATTTGTACAATTGTGTTTTTAATGACTTAGGAATAAGTGTCAATACAATTTCCTCTTTAGACGGTTCGAAAATATAATCTCCGGCAGAAGCATTTTCAGATTGAATCGGTGCTAAAGGTAAAAACTGTTCAGTCATTACCAATTGCGTGGCAGCATTTTTAAATTGATTGTAAACAATTTCAATTTTGTCGTATTCTCCGGCCACGAACTTATCAGTTAACAAGTTAGCA
>Ga0207975_100726_pt1 | contig 13728 bp, 13 predicted proteins | sample LakWasMe91_HOW11_2_FD_183913 | JGI IMG/M metagenome (GOLD analysis project Ga0207975, IMG submission 183913) | Freshwater sediment methanotrophic microbial communities from Lake Washington under simulated oxygen tension - Sediment Metagenome... | ecosystem: Environmental > Aquatic > Freshwater >...
ACAACAGCTGGTATTCGGCGATAGTCTCGGCATTATCGGCGGTCTCGCGGCTTAACTCATCAATATCGTTACAGACCTGCTCCAGACGGCGTTGCTGATGTTCCAGCCGGGCCGAATGCGCGCTGAATTCGGCGCTTTTTACCGACAGCTCGCTTCCCAGGCTATTGTCCTGTTGCTGAATCGATTCGCGCGTGACTTCCGCATCTTTCAAGCCGGTTTCGGCAGCTTCCAGCTGATCTTCAAACGCTTCGATTTGGATATGCAGCTCTTCCTGACGCTGTTTTAACAGGCGCAATTCTTTTTCGCGTTGCAACACGCCGGTTTTACTGTCTTTGGCGCGGATTATTTTTATCCAGCCGGAACCGAACCAGGTGCCGTCGGGAGTGATTACCGATTCATGCGGCTTTAATTGGGCGGATAAAGTTCTCGCCGTTTCGGCATCATCGACGCAGTAAACACCGGACAGTAGGTTGCTTAAATCCCACGGCGCCTTTACCTTATCCAGCAAAACCGCCCCTTCTCCCTCAGGGAGAAGGCTGGGATGAGGGGATCTAAATAAACTTTTTTCCTGCTGATTTCCCCTCGGCAACTGCTCCATGCGTTGCTCTACCTCCTGCATCCTTGGAGTCGTCACCCAACCCTCTCCCTCTGGAGAGGGCTTTGCACCGGCTAAGTCTCCAGTTTCAACCAGCATTAACGACTCATCGGTCAAACGCTGCAAGCCCGGAATAATCTGGTCGGCGCTTTCTATGCAAATCGCCTCAAGGTAACTGCCCAATACCGTTTCAACCGCGGTATCCCAACCAGCCTGCACATCCAGAAACTCGGCAAGTCGCCGGTTCTCGGCCAAATCCACGGACTCCAGCCATGCGCTCAGGTGCTTGTTATCTTTACCCATCGCATGCTGCTGCAATAATTCCAGCGAGGTGATTTTGCCTTTGACGCTTTGCATTTCCGAGCGGTGCGTATGCAATCCGTCATGATACTGCTTGATCTGTTGCCGCTGCTCGCGTATCTGCTGATGCAGGTCTTCAAGCTGTTGATGAAGATCGGCGCGCTGTGTTTCAATGATTTCGATGCCCGTATCCAGCGATTCAATCTCGCTTTGCAAGTCGCTGGACTTCAGCTCACTGCGCTCGCCGTGCAACTTATCCAGACGAATCTGCAACTGGCGATTCTGGTTTTCCAGCTGCACGGTTTTTACCCGCTGCACCTCGGCCTGTTCTTTATAGCTTGAACTGGTTGTGCGGTACGTTTCCCATTGCTCCTGCCACGCGCTTTTTTGCTGCTGGACTTCCTGCTGGTTATATAAAACGTCTTCTTGCCTTTCCTCGGCGACAATCAACGCTTCCTCCGCTTCAAACAAAGCGGCTTTAATTTCTTCCAGCTGCTGCACATCGGCTTCGAGTTCTGCTAACGACTGATCGGCCTGCTGGCGCAAACGATTAATTTCGACGGTAGTTTGTTCGCGACTGCTTTCGCTGTGCTTGATGGTCTGCTCAAGACCGCTGACTTCGGCGACGATCTGGTAATAATCGCCCTGAGAGCTATTGGTCTGCTGTTGCTGGGTTTTATGCTCGGCGCGTTTGGCTTCGATGCTGTTATCAATATCCCGCAGCTCTACAAACAAGCGGTTATGTTCGTGAGCCACTTCCTGCAATTTTGCATCCAGTTGTTTCGCGGCCTGATGATAGGTATTCCAACGCATCGCCAACAACTCTAATCGATATTGGCGTTCCTGCTTTTTAAGCTCGGTATATTTTTCGGCTTTTTCGGCCTGTTTTTGCAGATGCTTGATTTGTTTTTCAACTTCGTCGCGCAGATCATCAAGCCGCTCCAGATTTTCACGGGTGTGTTTCATCCGGGTTTCGGTTTCGCTGCGACGTTCCTTGTATTTGGACACGCCCGCCGCTTCCTCGATATGAACCCTTAACTCATCCGGCTTGGCTTCGACCATGCGGGAAATAGTGCCCTGCTCGATGATCGCATAACTTCTCGATCCCAGCCCGGTGCCCAAAAATATGTCGGTGATGTCTTTACGGCGGCAACGCGAACCGTTCAGCATGAACACCGAGGTACCGTCGCGACTGACTTGGCGCTTGATCGCAATCGTATCGTATTGCGAATATTCGCCGCCCAGCTTGCTGTCGGTGTTATTAAAAACCAGCTCGACCGAAGCCGTGCTGACCGGTTTGCGTCCCGACGAGCCGTTAAAGATCACATCAGCCATACTGCCGCCGCGCAAATGTTTGGCGGAACTTTCGCCCATCACCCAGCGCACAGCATCGATAATATTGGATTTGCCGCAACCATTAGGCCCGACAATGGCGGTCAAATTACCGCTAATCGGTATGACCGTTGAATCAACAAAGGATTTAAAACCCGAAAGTTTGATTTTTTCAAGTTTCATAGTACTGGTATGAATATCCCAACAGTTGAATTAAAATAACTGACTATTATTAACGATAATTAGCCGAGTATCGAATTTTTTCGCCTAAAGCCTACTTTCGATATACACACCACCTTTAATATAAGCAGAAGATGACAACACAACCAAGCAAAGATCTGGAAACTTTCGACAACCCGCAACCGGGTCGTGATTACACTATCCGCATTGATGTACCCGAGTTCACCTGCCTGTGTCCGAAAACAGGCCAACCGGATTTTGCCACCATCCAGATCGAATACGTACCCGGCGCGCTGTGCGTAGAACTCAAAGCGCTTAAGCTGTACATGTGGGCATTCAGGGATCAAGGCGCGTTCCATGAAGCGGTCACCAATGAAATCCTTGATGACATCGTTAAAGCCATAGCACCCAATTTCATGCGCATCCGCGCTGAATTCAATGTGCGCGGCGGCATCTATACCACCGTTGTTGTGGAACACAGAAATCCCGATTGGCAAGCGCCGGAACTGGTTACGCTGCCGTAAGGCATCATGGCTAAGACCTACTACACCTCGGACATTGCCGTCGCATTAAAATACGACGGCAAAAATGCACCCAAGGTGACCGCCAAAGGCTCGGGTCTTACCGCAGAACAAATCCTGCAAATCGCCGAACTCCACGGAATACCGCTACAAACCGAGCCGGAACTGGCAAGAATTCTGGCTCAAATTCCGTTAGGCGATGAAATCCCCAATGAACTCTATGTTGCCGTCGCGGAAATTATCGCCTTCGCGTATTTCTTAAGCGGCAAAACACCCGACAATTACCAGCCATGAACTTTAAAGAAGCCCTGACCACCCTGCCCCAATACGTTTTACCTCATCACGCCCTGTCCAGCCTGATGAGCAAACTGACCCACTGCGAAAACAAGACCTGGAAAAACCTGTTTATCAAGCAGATCATCAAGCATTACGGGGTCAACATGGATGAAGCGCGGGAGCCGGACATCAATGCGTATAAAAGTTTTAACCACTTTTTTACCCGCGAACTAAAACCCGGCGTTAGACCACTCAGCAGCGAAAGAAACGCGATCGTCTGCCCTGCCGACGGCGCAGTCAGCCAAGCCGGAGACATTACCGACGGCCAAATCTTCCAGGCCAAAGGCAAAAGCTTTACCGCGACCGACTTGCTGGGCGGCGATGCAGACCGCGCCGAACCGTTTAATAACGGCATATTTACCACTATTTACCTGTCACCCAAAGACTATCACCGCCTGCACATGCCGTTGACCGGCACCTTAAAGGAAATGGTGCATATTCCCGGCCGCTTGTTCAGTGTCAATGGGGCCACCGTCAATTCCGTCCCCGGATTATTCGCCAGAAACGAGCGCGTCGCGGCTATTTTCGACACAGATTCAGGCCCGATGGCGTTGATACTGGTCGGAGCGATATTCGTATCCAGCGTGGAAACTGTTTGGCATGGCGTCGTCACGCCGCCGAGCGTCACCGAAGTGCAAAGCTGGCAGTATGGCGATGATGCGCCCATGCTGAAAATCGGCGAGGAAATGGGGCGGTTTAATATGGGATCTACGATTATTGTTTTGTTTAGCAAGGATAAGGCTAAGTGGGATGCCGAGTTTAAAGCGGGCAAGACGGTTAAGTTGGGGGAGTTGATTGGTCGGGTTGTTGGTTAATCCCAGAATAAGAAAGTTTCGGAGGTGTATTTTTATTTGCGTAAAAAGGTTGCTATCAATGCATCAACATATATAGTATCTTGCCTAACGGTTCTCAGGAGTTGCGTTATACACCTGCGATTGAAATTTAATATACACCTAAAAAGGTGTCTACTTAACGTTAGGCCACTCATTCCACTTTTTTACAAATTCTAGCAACGGCTTATATTCACCCCATTGTTGCATACTGCTCCACCACGATAATCTAAAAAAGCGCCTGCGCTTATGAAGCGTAAACCAGGATTCATATCCACGATTGCAGTGTTCGCGTATTTGCCAATTAACATCCTCGTAGGCAATACTGTTTTTATCGCCATTTTCTAAAATTCCAATCATATTCCCTCCGTAAGCCTAACCCGTCGCTCAACAGGAGCGCGGATTCAATGCGGTTGTGTTTGTTAAAATTCAGGGCCGCGCCCTGTTAGCTATTGCGTTAGATTGGACTCAGGCACTGTTCTGCTATCATGAAAACATCCTTAGAAAAAAACAAAACAGCCCCTCAAAATATAACGATACTAATTCAATTTATATCACTTATGGTTACGCTTGTATTTGGCATTGTCCAATTAATGAATATTTCCCATAGCATCGAAAAGTCAGCCAAATTAGAAACGTATAAGCTGATAGAACAATTACTCAATGACTCATATCCAACAATTGAAAATTTCCGCACCGCAGATAAGTTCGATAAGTCTACTGAGGAATCAACAGCAAAGGAATTAGAGTCTTTTTTATTTCAACTTAATACTTGTATCGAAGTGGGTGCGTGCGATAGAAAAGTTACGCTAGCGTTTCTCTGCAATAGCCCTAAAATATCTGGTCCGCTAAGCTATTCATCAGGAATTGCAAAGGCATCCCTATCATTGGAGAAGGTAATTAAGTCGGCTGAACTTCAAGAATCGTTTGCCATGGGTATCCGCCATGTACGAGTAATGGAAATCCTCAGCCGAATTTTTGGCAACACAGGCAAATGGAAGCCTTACAATCTGATTATAGAAGGCTGCGAGCATGGCACGGTAGTTTCGTCAACAGACAAACCACCAAAATAATTGGTGGTGTAAAAATAAATATCTAACTCAACGCTCAAGCAGAGCTGCGCAAAAAGCGCGCAGCCAGCTTAGCTTTGCGTTAGCCTTTACAGGAGCTCCAATGAGTCGCGAAAGATTTTTAGTGAAGTCGTTTGGTGACAACATCGATGGGACAAGGGCAGGTCTCATTAAGCTTATACAGCTACTCGATACTTACGACCATGCAGTGATAGTTGTTCCAGAGATAGGAAAAGTGAAGAGCACCATGCTCGTTGATGTCCTTGGAGAAGATGTCTCGAAGGCGCTGATAAAGAACCGAGAAATTACTTTTTCAGGCAACAAGAAAATCAGCTTATGTGCGCAGGCGACATTGAAAAACTATAAGTATGCAGACGCCTACTTGGCCTTATGGGGCTCTGAATACACCATTGCTGATATTGAGGCCCTGCCTCAATGGAAGGCCGTCGTTCTTGTGACTTGGCAGCCGAATGATTCCTCAAAGTGGGAAGCGGCCAATACAGTCAGTGTCATTTATGACGACAAAAAAGGCTAACCCATCATTCCACCAAACCTGCGCGAAAAGCCGCGCAGGCCGGTGAATTCAAACGTTAGGTTTCATTGCTCGGCTCAAACGAAGGTAAAAAAGAAGGTAAAAAAATGACAGCAAATACGGGGTCAGGCCTTACATTTGACATTAGCCCCCTCTTTTTTATGTCCAATGTAAGCCCAACCCCATCGACTGAGGGTTGAGCATTGATTGAGCGCTACGCTTGAGCGGAAGAGAGCAATTTGATACCGTGTGCATCTAACATAACAACGGAATTTTATTATGGCAGGCACAATTACCGCATTACTGATCACCTACTGGTTTTACAAAAGCGCCGAAGCGACCGGCAAGAACCCGCTATCCTCGGCCGGAGTGGGTTTCCTGTCCTATTTGATTCCCTGCATTGTCTGGACCTTCACCGTAACCCCAGGCCTGCGAGATGCTGTAGAACACAATCCCGGCACCTTATCCGGCTTGCTTGTCAATTACGCCTACATCCTGGTGGGTGCTGCCTGCGCCATCGGGGTCAAATTCATGCATTTCAAACAGACCGAATTGTAACGCTATAGCTTGATTACGTATTTATGCCTATACCCTGCTTCGCAACATGCTGTTGTAATTCATAGATTGTCCATTCTACCTATTATTGGGCACCTTAACCGGTTAGGCTCGAATTAACATCGGTAAATTGAGTCTGACTGTAATGCTTTCTTTAACTTGAAGGTGATTTAAATATGAAGATATTAGTCGGCCCAATTTTAGGTTATGAATCGAGCTATTACACAGTTTGCTTTTTATCAGATAGCGATGATGCGCCAAAACTAACCATTGATGGCAGCAATGTTGCTTTCGATAAAATAGGCCAAACTCCGCAAGGCTTTTTCTGGCGGACTCAGAAGCAAATTTCGCCTCAAGCAGCATCAAGAACAATTTCGTACCAGATTTCAGCGAATAGCATCAATCTTGAAGATCCTTTCAAAAGAAAGTCATGGAGCTTTTATGTTCCAGGTCTACAGGAATCGCCCAAGTTGGCTTATGCAACTTGTAACGGCTTTTCCTCAGTTAAACTGGCACGCGATACTAACGATCCCTACAAGCTTTGGACGACGTTAAGTCATGAACATGCTACCGCCCCGTTTTCCCTGTTGTTAATGGGAGGCGACCAAGTATACGCCGATAGCCTATGGGAAAGTAAGCAAACTCCTACTCTGTATAATTGGAGTCATAAATCCCGTGAAGATCAAATAAAAGCCAAGCTTACGAAAACATTATCCAAGGAATTGGATGCGTTTTACGGGCAGTTATATATCTATGCTTGGGCTACTGATCCGAATATGGCATTGATGTTGGCTTCCATCCCGTCTGTAATGATGTGGGACGACCACGATATTTTTGATGGCTGGGGTTCTTATCCAGATGAACTTTTAAATTGCGATGTTTATCAGGAAATATTCAAAACGGCGCGGAAATATTTCGAGCTGTTTCAGATCCGTTCATTAAACAACAATACGTTACTGAACAAAACCGGCGATCATTATGCCCTTGGATTGCGGTTTGGGGATTACGCTATTTTAGCGGTGGACACGCGTACAGATCGTACGATGACTCAGATCATGAGCGATAAGCAATGGATCGATGTAAAAGACTGGCTAGATATTTCGAAAAATAGCGGTGTAAAACAATTTTTATCGTTGGTCAGTTTACCCTTGGCGTATCGCAATTTCTCCACCATCGACCTGGCATTGCAAGGATCTCCGTGGCACGAGGAGTTGGAGGATGACACTCATGACCATTGGACGGTCAAGTCGCATCAAGGCGAACGCATGAAGCTGATTAGACACTTTCTGGACTTTACCCATAAACATACCTGTAAATCGGTTGTTCTTTCGGGTGATATTCATATCGGTTCGTTGGGGCTAATATGCGATATAACGCTATCCGTTGAAATGACGCAAGTGGTGTCTTCGGCCATCGTGCATCCCATGCCTACGATGTTCGAATGGTATGGAATTCGGGCAGTTACATCCAGCGATAAACAGTTTTTGGGTAAAGGCGATGTCACTACTGAGATCATCAAACCCTTTGGCTCTGATGAATACATCATTACGAGGAACTTTGCTACGTTAAAAATGGGCTCGGATAATAAGCTTTGGGTGAATTGGATTTGCGAGAATGGACTCAAACCCGAATATCCGGTTTAAACGCAGCAGAAACAGAAGGTAGGCCTTTCATTGTGCATTTCTTCAAATGACTTGGTCATGCACATTGGAACCACCTTTGATTTAACCCCGCTCCAAACGTTTGACACTGTCGCTATTTTTGAATCTTGCTAGAATCCGCAGTCCCGTACGCCGGAATAAGACCACTCAAGCATAGCGAGAACCGGTGTTTCCGGCAAACACCACCCAAATTCGCCGGAAACGCCACCTCGCGCTATGCTTGGGTGGTCTTATTCCGGCCTACGATAATTTAAGACTGTGCAAGCTTGAATAATCTGTAAAAATTTTCAGTCGATGTCTCTGCGATTTTATTGATCGTCGTTCCGCGCAATTCTGCCAGTTTTTCTGCAACGTAGCGTACGTAGGTTGGGTAGTTGGGTCTGCCACGGAAGGGTACAGGGGCCAGATAGGGCGAGTCGGTTTCGATAAGAAAGCGGTCCGCGGGTACTTTTTTGGCGACTTCCTGAATTTCCTTGGCGCTGTTAAAGGTGACAATCCCGGAAAAGGAAATATAAAAATTCAAATCCAAGGCTTTTTTGGCGAACTCCCAGTCTTCGGTAAAACAGTGAATAATCCCACCTACTTCGCTGGCGCCCTCTTCTTCCAGCATGCGTAGCGTATCGTGTTTGGCTTCGCGGGTGTGGATAATCAACGGTTTTTTCAACGCTTTTGCGGCGTTAATATGATTTCTGAAACGTTGGTGTTGCCAGCTTAAATCGCCTTCGCTACGGAAATAATCCAGGCCGGTTTCGCCTATGCCGATAACTTTGTCGGGTTGGCCTAAAGCGATGAGTTCTTCAACACTGGGATCTTGACCATCCTGAACATTGGGATGCACACCCACGGTTACCGATATTTGCGGATAAGGAGTCACCAAATCCAGCATTGCCGGATAAGCTTCCAAATCTATCGCGATACATAACAGGTGTTCAATTTGGCTGTTTGCCGCTTCGTGCATGAAACAGGCAAAATCATTTTGATAGGGGGCCAGATCGATACGATCCAGATGACAATGGGAGTCTATTAACATGAAAGTTTTTTATAAAAGCAGGCGAAAGGCTAAGGGCTAAGGGCTAAAGGCGAAAAAACCTGAGCGTCAACGTCTGCCCTTAGCCTTTCGCCTTTCGCCTTTTGTCTTGTTTACATAGTATGCGTCGAACGGTCACCCTCTAAAGCACCAGCCAAATAGTTTTCTATTTTGTTGCGTGACACGCCGCCATCCTGATCGCTAAATTGTACGCCAACGCCGCTGGCTCTGTAACCTTCCGAGCCGGGCGGCGTTATCCAGATTATTTTCCCGGCTATCGGCAACCGTTCGGTTTCGTCCATCAAATTGAGCAGCATGAATACTTCCTGCCCCATTTCATATTCACGGTTGGTAGGAATAAACAGCCCGCCGTTAGTGACAAAAGGCATGTAGGCTGCATACAAAGCGTTTTTATCTTTAATTGAAAGGGACAATATGCCTTGTCCGGGCCCTGCATCTGCCATGGTCATTTACTCCGGTTAAGTTCGTGCCATTGTATTAAAATTTCTTCAAACAATAACTGCTTGTTGATCTGGGTATCCAGTCGTTGCCGACTCGCCAATAATAGATCATACAACTTATAAAGTCCTTTTAATTCTAGTCGTTGGGACAGTTCTTGCAACGGCTCACTTAAGTCCGGATTATATAAATTTTCGACCTTGGTATGATAAAAGCACTTCGTCAAGTCGATAATCCAGGATGTAATCCAGAATATTAACGGCGATGCGGGTAGCTTGTGCCAGTCTTCGGCAATAATGACCGGAGATTTAAGCTGCTTTGCTATTGCCATCCAGGCCTTGAAACATTCATTACGCAAGGTTAATGTCTCATCATTGGCATAGTCCAATGCCAGTAAAGGCGCTCCCTGCGCTAAAGAGACATTGCAAAGTAAATCCCCCCTTTGTAAAAGGGGGGCAAGGGGGGATTTGCTCTGCAATGTCTTGGCCAGCCAATCCACTACAGTTTCTTTATCCGGTGTCACTACGGCCAGTTTCTGGCAACGACTGATAATAGTCGCCGGCAATTTGGCCGGTTTTTCGGTGATTAAGATGATGACGGTGCGCTCGGTCGGCTCTTCCAGGCATTTTAAGAACGCATTAGCCGCAGCATTGTTCATCTTGTCGGCTGGATTGACGATAACAACGCGGTACGTTTCAAACTGGGGCTTTAAGGTTAACCGGGTAATCAGGCTGCGTATCTGTCCGATACCGATGCCTTTGCCGGGTTCCTCGGGCTGTACCTGAATAAAATCGGGGTGAGTTTCGGCATTAACCAGCAAACAGCTGCTGCAAACACCGCAAGCCATGCCGTTGGCCTGCGGTGTTGCGCAAAGCAGAGCGACGGCGAACTGATTGGCCAGCTGCTGTTTTCCCAGCCCCTTATTGCCGGTAATGAGTAACGCTTGGGGAATACGTTCCTGCGCAATATAACTGCACAGATGCTCCCACTGATGTTGTTGCCAGGGCAATAACCGGTTAGACACAGTCACTTTACGATGCCATGCCTGGAGGACGTAGGGCAATTCAAGGCGCACAGACCGAGTAAAGTGCGAATGACATCGGTAATGGCTCTTTGCACATCGATTAACGGTTGGTTGGCTTTGATCAGCTTAATGCGCTCGGGGTATAGTTCGGCCTGCAACAAATAAGCCCGCCTGACGTTTTCGAAAAAACTGATTTTTTCTAATTCAAAACGATCAAGCGCCCCGCGTTCCCTGACTCGCGCTATGCCTATTTCAATCGGCGCATCCAGTAACAGGGTCAAATCAGGTCTCAATGAGCCTTGCACCAGGTTTTCCAGCCATTTTATGGTGCTGATTTTCATGTTTCGGCCACCGCCCTGATAGGCATATGTAGCATCGGTAAATCGATCGCAAAGCACCCATTTTCCTTGCGCCAACGCCGGTTCAATAACGTGTTTGATATGCTGGGCTCTGGCCGCAAACATCATCAATAATTCGGCCTGCTCTGACATGGTCTCGCTTTTGTTGTCCAGCAATAATTGGCGTATTTTTTCGGCAAGCTTGGTGCCGCCGGGTTCGCGCGTAACAACAACAGAAATGTTATGTTGCTCTAAGTAGTCTTTGATAAAGGCCATATTGGTGGTCTTGCCAACGCCTTCACAGCCTTCCAGTGTAATAAACTTCCCTCGGATCATTTCTTATTCCTTTGAAATTTGTCAACGGCTACATTATGGTCTTTTAAGGACGCTGAAAACACATGCGTTCCGTCGCCGCGAGCTACAAAATAAAGACTGTCGCCCTTATCGGGATGCAGGACGGCATAAAGTGCATCGCGTCCCGGCATGGCAATCGGCGTAGGCGGCAAGCCGCTAATAACGTAAGTGTTGTACGGTGTGGCTGTAGTTAAATCTTTGGTTTTAATATCACCCTGATAACTTTCGCCCATCCCGTAAATGACGGTAGGATCGGTTTGCAACAACATGTTCTGTTCCAGCCTGCGGATAAACACGCCAGCTATTAAAGGCCTTTCAGCAGCCGCCCCGGTTTCTTTTTCTACAATCGAGGCGAGAATCAGCGCTTCATAAGGCGTTTTAAACGGCAGGCCTTCCGCTTTGTTAAGCCATTCCTGTTGCAATACCTGCTGCATTTTGTCGTAGGCTCTTTTTAACAAAGACGTATCGGAGGTATGCTTTTCAAAAAAATAGGTGTCGGGGAAAAGCAAACCTTCAGGCGACGGCATGTCGGACTTGAATGTGGCCATCACGCTTCCAAAACCGGCACCGTTTAAAGTATGCTCAATATCGGGATTTTTCTCAATTTCATGCAGTATTTCCTTAAAGCTCCAGCCTTCCGGAAAAGTAATGGCGTGTTGCTTGGTTTTTCCCTGCACGAATAACGCTAATATTTGGGGTACAGTTAAGCCGGAAGTTAATTCGTACTCCCCTGTTTTAAGTTTTTTGAGCGCATTTTCCTGAAAGGCGATGACTTTAAACCAGAAGGGTTTAACAGCCAGTTGTTGGGTTACCAGCTTATCGATAATGCGATCCAGCGAGTCGCCTTTCTCAATTTCTACATATATCGTTTTATCGACCAACGCGGGCTGGTGCAACGCACTTTGATAATCCATCCACAGCCAACCGCCTGCGCCGCCCGCAAAGCTTAAGGCCAATAAGGTAAAGCCAATGATTTTATTGGTCCTTGTTAAGCGCCCAGACAACCACGCCCGGTATTGCTCCACCTTTTTCATCCCGCCTCCATGCAGTCATCGCTGGTAAATTTGTCCAGCCAGACTTGAATGCTCTGTGTCAGCGGGCCGACTGAAAAACGCGAAGTTTCGATTTGCTTAATGGGCCAGATGCCGATAATCGAGTTGCAGACGAATATTTCATCAGCCGATAACAACGCATCTCTGGTAAATGCATGCTCAATTACCGGAAGGCCATGCTCAGCTGAAATCGTCATTATTATACCGCGCATAATACCGGCCACGCCCGATTGAGCCAGCGCTGACGTATAAAGGCTGTTATTTTTAATGTAGAACAGATTAGTCATTGTTCCTTCAATAACGTGATCGTTGACATCCAGCATAAGTCCTTCCTGAATGGCCGGGTCGTTCCATTCAGCTCTCGCCATGACCTGTTCAAGCCGGTTCAGGTGTTTAATGCCTGCCAAAGTGGGATTCAAACCTAAACGGGTAGCGCAAAAACGCGCGGCTATGCCCTGCTCTCGGTATATTTCCGGGTAATCCGGATAGGGATGGAGACTTAATACGCGAGTAGGTTGAATGACATCGGGTTGGCGATAACCTCGCCCACCCGAGCCGCGCGTGACTATGACTTTAAGCACGGCTCGAACGGAGTGCCTGCCGCCAGCCGATCGGCGACAAAGCTCTCCAGCTTCAAAGCTTAATAATTCCGCACCTGGAAAAGGAATGTAAAGCCGTTGACAGCCTGAGTTTAACCGTTCCAAATGACGGTCGATAAAAACAGCCTGTCCGTCTCTAACTTCAATGGTTTCGAATAATCCATCGCCGTATTGAAAACCGCGATCGGCTATTTCGACATGCTCCTTGCTTTCACCATTGATGAGAATCATTTTTTTGATTCACGGTTTTCAGTTTTTAACTGGAAACTAATTACTCATACCGTTTAAAAACCAACGAGCCATTAGTTCCGCCAAAACCGAATGAATTGGACATGGCTATATCAATCTTCATGTTTCTTGCGATATTCGGCACAAAATCCAGATCACATTCCGGATCCTGGTTTTCCAGATTGATGGTTGGCGGAGCAATTTGATTTTTGATGCTTAATGCGGTCAGCACCGCTTCAATGCCGCCCGCAGCGCCTAATAAATGACCGATCATCGACTTTGTCGAGCTGACGGCAACTTTATAGGCATGGTCGCCCAATGCGGCTTTCATCGCCTGAGTTTCACCCACATCGCCGGCCGGCGTTGATGTGCCGTGCGCATTGATGTAATCGACAGCATCGGCATTTAGACCGGCATCGCGCAAGGCATTTTTCATGCAACGCGCAGCGCCTTCGCCACCGGGTGAAGGTGTAGTCATGTGATAAGCGTCACCGCTCATGCCAAAGCCTACCAATTCAGCATAAATTTTTGCGCCGCGCGCTTTAGCATGTTCCAGTTCTTCAAGAACCACAACACCGGCGCCATCGCTTAACACAAAACCGTCACGGTCTTTGTCCCAGGGACGACTGGCGGCTTGCGGATCATCATTGCGGCGGGACAAGGCTTTTGCCGAAGCAAAACCGCCCATTGCCGTCGGTGATGTCGTGCAGCGTTCAGCGCCGCCCGCAATCATGA
>Ga0207975_100728_pt1 | contig 13674 bp, 10 predicted proteins | sample LakWasMe91_HOW11_2_FD_183913 | JGI IMG/M metagenome (GOLD analysis project Ga0207975, IMG submission 183913) | Freshwater sediment methanotrophic microbial communities from Lake Washington under simulated oxygen tension - Sediment Metagenome... | ecosystem: Environmental > Aquatic > Freshwater >...
TGGCTTGGCTTGATAGCTTAATTAATACAGGGAAACCCTATCATAGAGATGGGAGCGCTTTGCAATATGAAATCATACTAAATCGTATCAAAGAAGATTATGGAGTTGAGAAGTTATTAAAAGCTAAAGCTGTTCTAATGGAGCATTGTGAATGGTCATTGAAACATCATAAGCCAATGAAAAAACACAGAGCAGTTTTAAGCAGCTTTGACATGATGCCTACTGCTGACAGTGTCGAGCTAGAAAAAAATGTAACAGCTCTACTTAGTATTCCAAATCTTGATAAACCCCAAGGTGTCGCCAAGCCTGCTAAGATTGCAATAACACAAACCACTGAAGTTATCGAACGTGACCCAAAAGTTAAAGCATGGATTATTCAAAACGCTGGCGGACGGTGTGAATACTGTCAAGAGCTAGCATTTATCAAAGAAGAAGGCCTGGGTTATTTGGAAGTTCACCATCTGAGAACACTTGCCGAAGGCGGTAGTGACACAATACACAATACAGTTGCTGTTTGTGCCAACTGTCATCGCAAACTGCACTTCGCAAGAAACAAAGTTGAAATGCGACAGGAGTTAATCCAGCGCTTTTCTGACCGTTTAAAAAATGAATATCCGTAAATTAGCCTCGTAGGTCGGGTTAGAGTAACCCGACACAATACAACAAAAGCGTCGGGTTACGGCAAGCCTAACCCGACCTACAAACATAGGTAAATCTTATGAGCCATTTCCTGGACCGCTTACTCTTTTTCAAGAAAAAAGTAGATACCTTTTCCGGTAATCACGGCGTGGTGACCAATGAAGACCGAAGCTGGGAGAACAGTTACCGATCGCGCTGGCAACACGACAAAATCGTGCGTTCCACGCACGGCGTCAATTGCACGGGTTCTTGCAGTTGGAAGATATACGTCAAAAACGGTCTGGTGACCTGGGAAACCCAGCAAACCGATTACCCGCGCACCCGCCCCGATCTGCCCAACCATGAGCCGCGAGGCTGTTCGCGCGGCGCGAGTTATTCCTGGTATTTGTACAGTGCTAACCGGCTTAAATATCCGCTGATACGCGGACGTCTGGTCAAGTTGTGGCGCGAGGCCAGGCTGACTTTAGACCCGGTTGAGGCTTGGGCGTCGATCGTCGAAGCCCCTAACAAAGCCTCTGAATATAAAGCCGTACGCGGCCTGGGCGGTCTGGTTCGCGCCAATTGGGACGAAGTGAACGAAATCATCGCGGCGGCTAATATATACACCGCCAAAACTTTCGGCCCCGACCGGATTATCGGATTTTCGCCGATTCCCGCCATGTCGATGGTGTCTTATGCGGCCGGTAGCCGTTATCTGTCGCTGATCGGCGGCGTCAGCATGAGTTTTTACGATTGGTATTGCGATTTGCCACCGGCATCGCCGCAAACCTGGGGCGAGCAAACCGACGTGCCCGAGTCGGCAGACTGGTATAACGCCGGATTCTTGATGCTGTGGGGATCAAACGTGCCGCAAACCCGCACTCCTGACGCCCATTTCATGACTGAAGCGCGCTATAAAGGCACAAAGGTCGTGGTCGTAAGCCCCGATTATTCGGAGGCCAGCAAGTTCGCCGACCTGTGGCTGCATCCCAAACAAGGCACCGATGCCGCGTTGGCGATGGCGATAGGGCATGTGATCCTCAAGGAATTCCATGTCGAGCGCCAAAGCCCGTATTTCAACCAGTACGTGCGCGAAAACACCGACTTGCCTTTTCTGGTCATGCTGAAAGAACAAGACGGCTATTATGTGCAGGATCGCTATTTCAGAGCCTCGGACTTTTTAGGCCAGCTGGGCCAAGACAACAACCCCGACTGGAAAACGGTCGCCTACGATGAAATCAACGGCCACATCGTCCCGCCTTGCGGCTCCATCGGCTTCCGCTGGGGCGAAAGCGGGCATTGGAACATCGAACAAAAAACCGTAGACAATCAGGAAGTGCGCTTACGCTTGAGCTTGATTGATACCAAAGACGATGTTGCAAGCGTCGGCTTCCCTTATTTCGGCGGCTCCGAACATCCGCATTTCACCCATTCCGCCCATGACGTTATCCAAAAGCGCAATGTGCCGGTCAAGAAAATCACCCTGGCCGACGGCACTGAAGTATTGGCGACCACGGTGTTCGATTTGCTGGTTGCCAACTACGGCATAGATCGCGGCCTAGGCGATGTCGCCGGTAAAAACGGGCGCGGCGGCAATGTCGCAAGTTCTTATGATGAAGATGTCCCCTACACTCCCGCATGGCAGGAAAAAATCACCGGCGTTAGCCGGAAAAATGTAATCGCGGTGGCGCGTGAGTTTGCGACCAATGCCGAAAAGACCAAAGGCCGCTCGATGGTCATTTTGGGCGCCGGTATCAATCACTGGTATCACATGGACATGAATTACCGCGGCATCATGAATATGTTGATGCTGTGCGGCTGCGTCGGACAGTCCGGAGGCGGCTGGGCGCATTATGTGGGGCAGGAAAAGCTGCGTCCGCAAACCGGCTGGCTGCCGCTGGCGTTCGGCCTGGACTGGAAGCGCCCGCCAAGGCAAATGAACAGCACCTCGTTTTTCTACAGCCACACCAGCCAATGGCGTTATGAAAAGCTCAAAGTTCATGAGATTTTGTCGCCGCTGGCAAAGCCCGAAGACTGGCAAGGCAGCTTGATCGATTTTAACGTCCGCTCCGAACGCATGGGCTGGCTGCCGTCCGCGCCGCAACTGCAAACCAACCCGCTGCAAGTGGTCAGGGATGCGGAAAAAGCCAAACAAGACCCGATTGAATATGTTGTCAAATCGCTCAAAAGCGGCAAGCTGAAGATGTCTTGCGAAGACCCCGACAACCCGCTTAACTTTCCGCGCAACATGTTTGTGTGGCGTTCCAATTTGCTGGGTTCTTCGGGCAAAGGCCATGAATATTTCCTGAAGTATTTACTGGGCACTCAACACGGCGTGCAAGGGAAGGATCTGGGCGATAGCGGCGATAAACCCTCGGAAGTCGAATGGCATGAAACCGCCGCAGAAGGCAAACTCGATTTGCTGGTCACACTGGATTTTCGCCTGTCTACGACTTGCCTGTATTCGGACATTATTCTGCCGACCGCAACCTGGTACGAGAAAAACGACCTGAATACCTCGGATATGCACCCGTTCATCCATCCGTTGTCCAAGGCTGTCGATCCCGCTTGGGAATCGCGTTCCGATTGGGATATTTACAAAGGCATCGCCAAGAAATTTTCGGAATTGACCGTAGGCCATTTGGGACTGGAAAAAGACATAGTCGCCGTGCCGATCCTGCATGACACACCGGCAGAGCTGGCTCAGCCGTTCGATGTCAAGGATTGGAAGAAAAAGCAATGCGAGCCGATTCCGGGCAAAACCATGCCGACGCTGGTGGTGGTCGAGCGTGACTACCCGAACACCTACAAGATGTTCACGTCGTTGGGGCCGTTAATGAGCAAAGTCGGCAACGGCGGCAAAGGCATCGCCTGGAACACCGAGACCGAAGTCAAGCAACTGGGCGAACTGAACCGGCTGGTGACCGATGAAGGCATCAGCAAAGGCCTGCCGCGCATCGAATCCGATATTGATGCGACCGAAGTCATCTTGATGCTGGCACCCGAAACCAACGGTCATGTCGCGGTTAAGGCGTGGGAAGCATTAAGCAAAATCACCGGGCGGGATCATACTCATCTGGCGTTGCCGCGCGAAGACGACAAAATCCGTTTCCGCGACGTACAGGCGCAGCCGCGCAAGATTATCTCGTCGCCGACCTGGAGCGGATTGGAATCCGAGCAAGTCTGCTACAACGCCTGTTACACCAATGTCCACGAGCGGATTCCCTGGCGCACGCTGACCGGCCGCCAGCAGTTTTACCAGGATCACAGCTGGATGCGGGCGTTCGGCGAGACCTTGTGCGTCTACAAGCCGCCGGTCGATACGCGATCCATTGCGCCGATCCTGGGACAAAAGCCCAACGGCAATGACGAGCTGGTGTTGAATTTCATCACGCCGCACCAGAAGTGGGGCATACACAGCACCTATAACGATAACCTGTTGATGCTGACCTTGTCGCGCGGCGGCCCGATTGTGTGGATGGGTGAAGTCGATGCGGCGAAAGTCGGCATTAAGGACAACGATTGGGTAGAAGCTTATAACGTCAACGGTGCGCTGGTCGCCAGGGCGGTGGTCAGTCAGCGCGTCCCCGAAGGCATGTGCATGATGTATCACGCACAGGAAAAAATCATCAATACGCCGGGATCAGAGACAACCGGCGGGCGCGGCGGCATCCATAACTCGGTGACCCGTGCGACGCTTAAACCCACACACATGATCGGCGGTTACGCCCAGTTAAGTTACGGCTTTAACTATTACGGTACGGTCGGTTCCAATCGGGATGAGTTTGTGATTATCCGCAAGTTGAGCAGAGTTGATTGGTTGGATGAAGAAAAGAACGAGGAAAATTTAGCCATGTAAAATGGGTCTCTTTTGGGATCTGAATATTTTCAGGCTTCAAATACCTTTTAAATATAATTTTGGAGAAAAAATGAAAGCTTGGTTAGTTAATTCAAACAGCAACCCAAATAATAAAGGCCCTCATTGTTTCGAATATATGATTCGTCATAACAAAGTCGCCGCTTATTTTGACGATTGGAATACACAAATAGACCTTATCAAAAAAGGAGATTTAGTTCTGCTCTATCATAATAAGAACAGAATTATTGCCGTTGGTTGTGTTGTTAAGGGATTTGAACCCCACGATTATCAACAAACCATGGGAACTGCTGATGAACATTGGGCAGATGTGAATTGGCTTTGGAAAGCGTCTTTCGATGATCAATTAAATCCTGTGAATCCTATAATTAGGACGGACGTAGATATTACGATGGTTGGCAAGACTGTTGTAAATATCACAGAGCAACTAGATTACAGGCTTCTTCTGGAAGAAATTGCTAAAAGACAAGCATATATGTAAGTAAAGGTCTGTCAGGTTTTACAAACCTGACAGACCTTTCACGATAGCACTCAATAGGATAGGAATTAGCATGAAAATTCGCGCACAAATCGGCATGGTATTGAACCTGGACAAGTGTATCGGCTGTCACACCTGCACCATTTCCTGCAAAAACGTCTGGACCTCGCGTAAAGGGGTTGAATACGCATGGTTTAATAACGTCGAAACCAAGCCGGGGGTCGGTTTTCCGCAGCAGTGGGAAAACCAGGACAAATGGAACGGCGGCTGGGTGCGCAAAATCAACGGCAAGATAGAACCGCGGCAAGGCAGCAAACACCAGATCTTGCGTAACATTTTTGGCAACCCCGATTTGCCTGCCATCGACGATTATTACGAGCCGTTCGATTTCGATTACCAGCATTTGCATAACGCCAAAGAATCGAAAAACCCGCCGACTGCGCGCCCCTATTCGTTGATTACCGGCGAGCGCATGGAAAAAATCGAAGGCGGCCCGAACTGGGAGGAAATCCTGGGCACCGAGTTTTCATCACGTTCGCGCGATACCAATTTCGACAACATCCAGAAAGACATGTACGGTGAATTTGAAAACACCTTCATGATGTATTTACCGCGGTTGTGCGAACACTGCCTGAATCCGACCTGCGTTGCGGCTTGTCCCAGCGGCTCGATCTACAAGCGCGAAGAAGACGGCATTGTGTTGATCGACCAGGACAAATGCCGCGGCTGGCGGATGTGCGTTTCAGCTTGTCCTTACAAAAAAATCTACTACAACTGGGAAACCGGAAAATCGGAAAAATGCACGTTCTGTTATCCGCGCATCGAAGCCGGCGAGCCGACTGTTTGTTCGGAAACCTGCGTCGGGCGGATTCGTTATTTAGGCGTGTTGTTGTACGACGCCGACCGTATCGAAGAGGCAGCCAGCTGCGAGAACGAACAGGATTTGTATCAGCAACAGCTGGATGTTTTCCTCGATCCATTCGACGAGGAAGTGATAGCGGAGGCGCGGGCAGCCGGTATTCCCGAGTCATGGTTAACAGCGGCGCAGGAATCGCCGGTTTATAAAATGGCGATAGACTGGAAAGTCGCGTTTCCACTGCATCCTGAATTTCGCACACTGCCGATGGTTTGGTATGTGCCGCCGCTATCACCGATTCAATCGGCGGCGGAAAACGACCAGATCGGTATGGATGGCGACATTCCCGATGTGCGTTCGTTGCGTATTCCGGTGCAGTATCTGGCCAATCTGCTGACGGCGGGAAAAGAAGAGCCCATCGTATTGAGCCTGGAGCGGATGCTGGCGATGCGTGCCTATATGCGCAGTCTTACCGTCGATGGCGTGGTCAATACCGCGGTATTGGAGCGCGTCGGTTTGACCCAGTTGCAGGTTGAAGAAATGTACCGCTACATGGCGATTGCCAATTACGAAGACCGTTTTGTGATTCCAACCAGTCATCGCGAATACGCCAGCTCCACCTTCGATGCTTACGGTGAGCAAGGCGGTTGCGGGTTCAGTTTCGGCAGCGGATGTTCTACGGGCAATAATGACACCAATCTGTTCGGCGGCAACAAAAAGCCGCAACGTAGCGGCGGAATTCCGATCAAGATTCCGATTAAAGTCGAACCGGCTAAATAAGGAATCATTATGCAAACACTAAAACTAGTCTCATCGTCCTCACAAGTACATTCTCGTTGCCACGCGCTGCGCCGCGAGTCAGGGCCAGTATATAGAAATGCGCACCGTGCCAATACGGGACGCAGCGCGTCCGGTACTGCATTCCCACGCAGCGCGTGGGAACTAGCGTAACCAGCATAACGACAACACAGGAGCTAAAATGAGCATGCAAACCCTAAAAGTTCTATCGCTACTGCTGAGTTATCCCGAAGCCGATATGCTTGAAGCATTAGACGAAATGGCGGAGGTCGTCGAGCAGGAAAACCTGCTGCTGGAAGACCATAAAAAATCCGTGCTGGCGTTGATCGATTCCTACCGCGGCGCAGACCTGATGGATAGCCAAGAGGATTATGTGGCACTATTCGACCGGGGACGGTTTTTGTCGCTGCATATATTCGAGCATGTCCACGGCGAATCCCGAGACCGGGGGCAGGCCATGGTTAACCTGCTGCAAATGTACGAAGCGCACGGCTTTGAAATGTCCACGCATGAACTGCCGGACTACATCCCGTTATTTCTGGAGTTTCTCTCGCAGCAAGAACAGGCCGAAGCGGTGCAGTTATTACAAGACGCGATGCCCGTGTTAAGTTTGCTGGGTGCGCGTTTAACCGAACGCGGCAGCGAGTTTCGCGCAATTTTCGACGCACTGGCGGGTTTCGCAGGCGAACCCGAAGAGCTGGAAGAAATCCGTCAGCAAGCCGCAACCGAAGGCGAGGATGAAACGGTAGTTTACATGGATGAAATTTGGGAAGACGAAGCCGTCAGTTTTATGGGGGCAGGGGATGTGTGTAAAAGCCAAACCCCCGCTGCCAGTCCGATCACAATCACGCCGCGCGAGCAGTTTTTAAAAGCGCAAAACCGTTCTCTTTAAGAAGGAGTCAATCGTGGATTATCTCAATACCTTACTATTCGGCTATTACCCTTATGTCGCCATCAGCGTATTTTTCATCGGCAGCCTGGCGCGTTACGACCGCGACCAATACACTTGGCGCACTGGTTCCAGCCAATTCCTGCGTGCCGACGAATTAAGACTGGGCAGCAACTTATTTCATATCGGCATCTTGCTGCTGTTCGTCGGGCATTTCGTCGGCCTGTTGACGCCGCCTGCGGTTTATCATGCCTTGGGCTTGTCAACGTCTGGCAAACAAATGCTGGCCGTGGTTGCGGGCGGCGTCTTCGGCGGCCTGTGTTTAAGAGGCATCATCATCCTGATACGCCGCCGCCTGACCGATGCCCGCATTCGCGCCACCAGCAGCCGCATGGATATTTTCATCTTGTTGCTGATCGGCGTACAGCTGGTGCTGGGTCTGATGACCTTGCCTATTTCCATTTATCATCATGACGGCGCTAACATGTTGCTGCTGTCGGAGTGGGCGCAACGCATCGTGACTTTCCGTAGCGGTGCGGCGGATCAAGTCAGCGAGATCGGCATTATTTTCAAATTGCATTTGTTTTTAGGGCAAACCTTGTTCCTGGTTTTTCCGTTCAGTCGCTTGGTGCATGTTTGGAGCGTTCCGCTGGGCTATGTCACGCGTCCTTATCAAGTCGTTCGTAGGCGTTGATCTCAATCGGGTTAAAAAAGAGGATATTAAGCGATGAGCAGGGCGCGCCGTGCGCGCCTTCTCTGCGACTCTCTGGCGCGCATGGCACGCCCGTTAATTAAGTAACGTGATAACACTCAAAAGGTAAAATCATGAACAAATCATCCAGTTTGCTGTTACTGACTATAGCGCTGGGCAGCTTGACCGCCGGCTGCTCCGACGAAGTACAAAACAAAGCGGAACTTGAAAAATATGCCGCCAATCAGGCCGGGCAAGCAAAACATAAATCGATGTCTGCCGTAGAAATGGTCGGACACGAAGGGGGCGGAATGCAGTATTCCATGCCGATGCCGGCCGAGCTTTCGACCACCCGGCAAAGCGATGTCGGCGAAATTGGCCGCCGTGCCGACGATTTACCGGCTCCGTTGAACAGAACACAACCGCAACAGGTCAGCGTCGATCTTTATACCGACGAACTGGTTGCCGAAATGATGCCCGGCGTGACCTACCAGTACTGGACCTATAACGGCAAAGTGCCGGGGCCGTTTATCCGCGCCAGGGCGGGCGATCAGGTGGAAATACACCTAAATCACGGTAAACCCGGCACTGTGGGCGCAGCCCATAGCGAACACACTGCGGCTCAACATAGTGCCGACGGCCACTCGGCGCATTCCATCGATCTGCATGCGGTGGTCGGCCCCGGTGGCGGCGCACCGTTAATGCAAGTCGAACAGGGCGAACAAAAAAGTTTCCGCTTTAAAGCCACGCATCCGGGCATTTATGTTTATCACTGCGCCAGTCCGCATGTGCCGACCCACATCGCCAACGGCATGTACGGCATGATCCTGGTGGAACCCGAACAGGGCTTGGCAAAAGTCGACCGCGAGTTTTACGTGATGCAGGGCGATTTTTACACCAGCGGCAAGTACGGCGATAAAGGTCTGCAATCGTTCAGCAAGGAAAAAATGCTGGCCGAAAACCCCGAGTATTTCCTATTCAATGGTCGGGTCAACTCGCTCAGCGGCGATCGGGCTTTAAAAGCCAAAGTGGGTGAAAAAATCCGCCTGTTTGTCGGCGTCGGTTCGCATGTCGCAGCTAATTTTCATATCATCGGCGCTATTTTCGACAGCCTGTATCAGGATGGCGCGATCATGAACCCGCCGCTGAAAAACGTCCAGACCACAGTCATTGCCCCCGGTTCTGCGGTGATGATTGAATTTACCGCCGAAGTACCCGGCAAATACCTGCTGGTCGATCACAGCCTGACTCGTGCGATTGATAAGGGCGCACTTGCTGAATTGGTCATCGAAGGTACGGTTCAGCCGGAGCTTTATCAGCAGGTTGGCCATTAATATAGATCTCGGTTGGGTTGCGAAAAGATGTAACCCAGCCTACGCTACTTAATGGCTTACGCTTAACCAACGCCTTACATTTCGAACGGGGCAGCATGCCCCATTCAGCTCTGGAGATTCTTCATTGGAAAATATTATTTCGCCATGTGTAAGGGACTGCTGCCTGAATGAGGAAGATGTCTGCCTCGGTTGCTTTCGCAGCATTGATGAAATTCTTCAGTGGAGCGATGCAACAGAACAGCAAAAGCAAAAAATAATACATTTGGCAAATGCACGAAAATTGATCATCGGCTTAAATAGGGATCATATATAGATTCTGGCGGTGACAGCCATGTAGGTCGGGTTAGCGTAGCGTAACCCGACATTTGCCGCTTCGATGTGTCGGGTTACGCTACGCTAACCCGACCTACGCAACTCTGCTACGCAACTGAAACTTGCGCAAAAGGATTATTTTTTCTTAAACCCATGCACCATCGCCCTGGCCAGATTCTCGCGGTGGATATAGCTTTCTATAGCCACGCCTGCGACATGCACTACCACCAGAATCAACGTGAAGTTGGCGAAAAACTCATGCACTTCTTCCCACATTTTTTCGTTGGCCGGGCCGATAGCCGCCAGCGGTCCGGCGGCCTGGCCTGCGCCGTACACCGCAAAGCCGGTGATAACCGTCGCTAATAGACTGACCAGTAATAAGACAATCATCGCCGCACCCGCCGGGTTGTGGCCGATGTAACGCCGGGTTTTTAATACGAGCAGGTCTTTAATATAGGCAATCGACTTGGCAGGGCTGCATAAAAAATTCGAGAACCGGGCATAGTCGTTGCCGATAAATCCCCAGACCAATCGGAATACCAATAATCCGGTCACCAGATAACCCGCCCAGACGTGAACCGTTAATAAGTCATCTTCAGTCAGGTAAGCGATAAAAAATCCGGCAACCAGCAGCCAGTGAAAGATTCTAAGCGGGAGATCCCATACTTTAACTAATTCTTGCGAGTTCATTTTTGTACCCCTGTTCTTGTCGTGTTGATGAGCTATTAATTCTATTTCATGGACACACAATGTATGACCGTCATTCCGGCATGGATTGCCGGAATCCAGGCACCATGGATGGGTTTGAACTTACCATTCATAGCACTAGAAACCCGCTCCCCGCGGCCTGACAAAGTAGAGAAAAAACCGGAAATGCAGTTGAGCTTAACATGACACTAAAATCCATTCTAGGTATTGGCGGCCTGTTCAACCCCATATCCGTAAAAAGAAACCCACTAGCAGCACGGAAAATCCGCCGATTTCCGCCACCGCCAGGATATTGAGCATAAGGTAATCTTTCGCTCGGTCGGCGGAATCGCGCAGGCTGTTATTGCTTTGGGTGGTCAAGCCTAGGTTGATATAGTGGAAAATAGCGATGCCGAAAAACAGCAGCGGAAAGATCACGGCGACGGTATTCACGGTATCGGAAAATGCGCTGGTCGCGGCGAAAACGGCAAGCAGTTGCGCCGCAAACGCGTACATCAGTGCGGCACGGTGGGCGGTGTTGACATAGTGCGGCGTTTCGGCGCTTGGGTGCCGTCTCATGCAGAGGTACTTCCATGCGCCGGTCAGCAAACCGGTCATAAAGAAAATGCCGGAGGCGATAAGCGCAATGCGGGGCGCTGCGTGGTTGAGTAGATCTTCCATTTTATTGTCCTTGAGTGTGTTGACAGTTTTGCCGAAGGGTTAAGCCTTTAGTCTGGCGTTTTTTACGGTTTCCCGCTGGTGCGAAACGGAACTAAAACTTGACCGTAACGGCTGTTTCGACTTTTATATGAAAACAATGAGTGAATATTTCTTTAAACAAGGTCCGGATCATGAATATGACTGAGTTATCCGATAAACTGCCGGTTAATCCTGACAGAGCCGGTTTCAAGTTTTCGACCAACGCTATTGCGCCGTGTGAAAGAGTCGACTGGTTGCGTGAGGTGATATGCAGGGAGTACACCCATGTTGAAATAACCTCGCACGCTCATAACGACTTGTTTCAAGACCTGACTATTTACCCGTGGGGAGATCTTCAACTGTCGACAATTCAATCCAGCGCGATTTCGTTAGAGCGATTACCCAGAGAGCCGCACTTGAATAGTCAGGATGCCTATTTTGCGGTTATGCTTCTTTCCGGCCATTACCGGTTGGAGCAAAATGGAAGGGAAGTTTTTCTTCAACCGGGCGACATAACTCTCTATGACGCGACCCGCCCACATCGAATCCATTGTCCTGGCGAGTTTACCAAGTTGATTCTTTCAATCCCCCGGACTGTGTTCAGGGACAGGATTGCGGGGGTAGACCGTTGCACTGCACTGCGCATTTCCGGCACTCAAGGAATCGGTTTTGTTGCATCGAATTTCCTGCGTTCGTCCGTCACTCATGCCGACCAGTTACAAGACCACGAATTCTCCAGCCTTTCCGATCATGCGTTGGATTTGCTGACCTTGGCCGTCGCATCGGTGCGCCCGGTTGACTTTAATCTGTCCAGGAGCCGGTCAGTCTCGCTTAACGTCATCAAGACGTTCATCGAGCAAAACCTTAGGGATGCCGGTCTCGATACCGGTTTGATTACCCGTCACGCGGGTTTGTCGGCGCGTTATATCAACGACCTGTTTGCAGATGAAGGGACTTCATTGATGCGCTACGTTTGGAAGCGCAGGCTGGAGAATTGCCGAAAGGATATGCAAGATCCGGTTTATGTAGGCCATCGATTGTCCGACATTGCGTTTCGCTGGGGGTTTAACGATGCGGCGCATTTTAGTCGCGCATTCAAACAGCGGTTTGGCTGTTCCCCGCGTGAATTCCGGCGAAGCTGTTCAACCTAGAAAAATTATTTGATCCACGAAAAGCACGAAAATATTCAACTCGATACCAAGTTGCGAATCATCACCCAAAGGGTAAATGGCTGTGCAATACAACATAATGACTTTTTTCGTGCTTTTCGTGGACTAACTGCGGTTTTTAGGTTGAACAGTGCCGAGGCTATTTTTCAACATCACTCACGATAGCCTCGGCTTGCCAGCCGCCGCCTAGCGCTTTATACAGGGCGACCAGGTTGCCGGCAAGCTGGGACTCGCTGGTGACCAGCAAACTCTGGGCTTGATAAAGCGCGGTTTGGCTGGTCAGCACGTCGAGAAACGCGGTCAAGCCTTTTTGATAGCGCTCGTTGGCTAATTGAACCGCCAGCTGGTTGGCGGCAACGGCTTTTGCCAATGCTTTGTGCCGCTGCTGCTCTTTGCTATAGGCGATCAGCGCATCTTCCACTTCCTTAAAAGCCGATAAAACGGTGGACTGATAGGTCAGGAAGGTCTGCTCGAATTGCGCTTTTTTGCTGTCGATGTTGGCGTTCAGTTTTCCCCAATTGAAGATCGGCAGGGTTAATGACGATGCTGCCGACCATGATTTTCCGACCGGCGTGAAGTCGGTGATGGTTGTGTTTTGCAAGCCGATGAACGCCGCCAGGTTGACTTTCGGGTATAGCTCGGCGGTTGCAACGCCGACCGATGCGTTGGCGACGGCCAGTTGCCGTTCGGCGCGGCGAATGTCCGGCCTGCGTTGTAATAATTCGGAGGGGAGGTTGGTTATCACATTAGCGGCAATGGCCGGGATAGTGCCTTGTTGGTCAAGCCGAACGACCAGCGCACCGGGTTCTTTGCCGAGCAATACGCTGAGTGCGTGTATCGATTGCTTGGCTGCCGTTTCATAATTCGGCAGCTGCGCCTCGGTCGTTGCCGCCAGTGCTTGCGCCTGGGTCACTTCCAGCATGCTGGCAAGCCCTGTTTGTTGGCGGATTTGCGTCAGTTCCCGGGTTTCTTGTTGCGCGTGTAAATTTTCACGGGTAATGGCGATCAGCCGTTGATTGGCGCGCAGCTCGATATAGTTTCGGGCGACTTCGCCCAACAGCGTAACCAGCACATCCCGGCTGTTTTCGACTTCGACGTCAATCGTTGCATCGGCAGATTCTACCGCACGCCTGACGCCGCCGAAAAAATCCAGCTCCCATTGGGCATCGAAGCCCATCTGGAAAATGTTGATGAATTGATTGCCGATGCCAAAACCGCCGCCCGCAGAGGATGTGCCGGTTTGGGATGCGGGTGAGGACGAGTTGT
>Ga0207975_100730_pt1 | contig 13661 bp, 10 predicted proteins | sample LakWasMe91_HOW11_2_FD_183913 | JGI IMG/M metagenome (GOLD analysis project Ga0207975, IMG submission 183913) | Freshwater sediment methanotrophic microbial communities from Lake Washington under simulated oxygen tension - Sediment Metagenome... | ecosystem: Environmental > Aquatic > Freshwater >...
TGATTCATTCGGCCTCGGGGCCACGCCGGACGCCGGAAAATACGGCGACACCGGCGCCAACACCTTCGGCCATATCGCCGAGTGGGCGGCCGCCAAGGGCACGCCGATGCAGCTGCCCAACCTGGAGCGCCTCGGCCTGGCGGCTGCCGCGCACCAGGCCAGTGGCGCATGGGCCGACGGCTTCTCCCTGCGCGAAGGCTTCACCGGTGCCTACGGCGCGGCGCGCGAGCGCTCCACCGGCAAGGATACCCAGAGCGGCCATTGGGAAATCGCCGGCGTTCCGGTCGAATTCGACTGGGGCTACTTTCCGCGCAGCGTGCCCACGTTTCCCGAGGAACTGACCAGCAGGCTGCAGGAACTGACCGGCGTGGCCGGCTTTCTTGGCAACTGCCACGCCTCGGGCACGGAAATCATCAACCTGCTCGGCGACGAGCATGTCGCCACCGGCAAGGTCATCGTGTACACCTCGGCCGATTCGGTCATGCAGATCGCCGCGCACGAAGAGCATTTCGGCCTTGAGCGCCTGTATGCGGTGTGCGAGGCGGCGTTCGAACTGGTCAAGCCGTACAACATCGGGCGCGTGATCGCGCGCCCCTTCCTTGGCGCGAACGGCAACTACCGCCGCACCAGCAACCGCCACGATTACGCAGTCGCGCCGCCGGCCCCGACGCTGCTCGACCACGTCAAGAACGAGGGCGGCGAAGTGATCGGCCTGGGAAAGATCAGCGATATTTTCGCGGCGCAGGGCGTCTCGCGCGTGGTCAAGGGCGTCGACAACATGGCGCTGTTCGACGCGCTGCTGAAGGTGGCCGACGAGGCGGGCGACAAGTCCCTGACCTTCGTCAATTTCGTCGATTTCGACCAGATGTTCGGGCATCGGCGCGACCTGGCCGGCTATTCGAACGCGCTGCATGAACTCGATGCGCGCCTGCCGCAGTTCATGGCCAAGCTCAGGGAGGGCGACCTGGTGGTCGTCACCGCCGACCATGGGTGCGACCCAAGCTGGCCGGGTTCGGACCACACGCGGGAACATATTCCGATGATTTTTTTCGGGCCGGGCGTGCAAGCGCGCCAGCTGCCGATTTCCGAAACCTTCTCCGACATCGGCGCTACACTGGCCAAGCACCTTGGCGTCAAACCACTTTCCAACGGAACCTGCCTGCTATGACCCAACATCCTGCATTCAAGCGCAACGAGGCAGTTGGCCTCGACCTCGGCTGGATCAACCAGATCAAGGTCAACCGCAACGCATCGGACCGCCGCGCCGCCAGCCTGGCCAACCGCCGCACCGTGAAAAAGGAATACCAGGCCGCATGGCTGGTCAAGGCGATCGAGTGCATCGACCTGACCACACTGGGCGGCGACGATACGCCGGGCCGTGTCGAGCGCTTGTGCATGAAGGCGATGCGCCCGCTGCGCGCCGACCTGATGGCTGCGCTCGGCCTCACCAGCCTGAGCACCGGCGCCGTCTGCGTGTACCACGAGATGATCGCGCCGGCCGCGAAAATCCTGGCCGGGCGGTTGCCGATCGCCGCCGTCTCGACCGCGTTCCCGGCCGGCCTGGCCAGCCTTGAAACCAAGGTGCGCGAGATCGAACTGTCGGTGGCCGCGGGGGCAACCGAAATCGATATCGTGATCACGCGCCAGCACGTCCTGACCGGCAACTGGCAGGCCCTGTACGACGAGATGCTCGCTTACCGCGCGGCCTGCGGCGAAGCGCACCTGAAGGCCATTCTCGCGACCGGCGACCTGCTCACGCTGGAGAACGTGGCCAAGGCGTCGTGGGTCTGCATGATGGCCGGTTCCGATTTCATCAAGACCTCGACCGGCAAGGAAGGCGTGAACGCGACCATTCCGGTGGCGCTGACGATGGTGCGCACGATCCGCGAATACCATGAGCAGCATGGCTTCCAGGTCGGCTTCAAGCCGGCCGGCGGCGTCAGCACCGCCAAGAGCGCGCTGCAGTACCTGACCCTGATGAAGGAAGAACTGGGCCGCGACTGGCTCGAGCCGCACCTGTTCCGCATCGGCGCATCGAGCCTGCTGACCGACATCGAACGCCAGCTCGAACACTACGTCACCGGCAATTACTCGGCAAGCCACCGCCACGCGCAACCATAAACAGCAACGGATTCGTCATGCCAACAATTAGCGAGATTCTCACCACTATGGATTACGGCCCAGCACCCGAGAGCACCAAGGAAGCGCAAGCATGGCTTGACCAGCACGAGCGCCGCTTCGGCCTGTTCATCGACAATGCATGGAGCGCGCCGGCCGACACGTTCGCGTCCACCAATCCGGCCGACGGCAAGGAACTGGCGCAGCTCACGCAGGCGAGCGCGCAAGATGTCGAACGCGCGGTCGAGGCGGCGCGCCGTGCGCAGCCGGGCTGGGTTGCGCTTGGCGGCCACGGACGCGCGCGCGTGATGTATGCGCTGGCGCGCCTGCTGCAAAAGCATTCGCGCCTGTTCGCCGTGCTCGAGACGCTCGACAACGGCAAGACCATCCGCGAAACGCGCGACGCCGACCTGCCGCTGGCGGCGCGCCACTTCTACTATCACGCCGGCTGGGCCCAGCTGCAGTCCGAGGAATTCGCCGATTACCGCGCGGTGGGCGTGGTCGGCCAGATCGTTCCGTGGAACTTCCCGCTGCTGATGCTGGCATGGAAAATCGCGCCCGCTCTCGCCGCCGGCAACACCGTCGTTTTCAAGCCGGCCGAATTCACCTCGCTGAGCGCGCTGCTGTTCGCGCAAATCTGCCAGCAGGCCGGCGTGCCGGCCGGCGTTGTCAACATCGTGACCGGCGACGGACGCGTGGGCGAGGCGATCGTCAACCACCCTGGCATCGACAAGCTCGCCTTCACCGGTTCCACCGAAGTGGGCCGCCTGATCCGCAAGGCCACCGCGGGCAGCGGCAAGAAGCTGTCGCTGGAACTGGGCGGCAAGTCGCCGTTCATCGTGTTCGACGACGCGGACCTCGATGCCGCCGTCGAAGGGCTGGTCGATTCGATCTGGTTCAACCAGGGACAGGTCTGCTGCGCCGGTTCGCGCCTGCTGGTGCAGGAGTCGGTCGAACAGCGCTTCCTTGCCAAGGTGCGTGCGCGCATGGAAAACCTGCGGCTCGGTTCGCCCCTCGACAAGTCGATGGACGTCGGTGCGCTGGTCGATCCGGTGCAGCAGCAGCGCATCCACGCCCTGGTGGAATCGGCGCGGGCCGAAGGCTGCACGATCTGGCAGCCAAGCTGCGAACTGCCGGCTACCGGCTCATGGTTCCTGCCAACGCTCATCACCGGCGCCTCGACCTCGGCTGCGGTGGCACAGGCCGAGATCTTCGGGCCGGTGCTGGTCGCAATGAGTTTCCGTACCCCCGCCGAAGCGGTTCAGCTGGCTAATAATACGGTGTATGGGCTGGCGGCCTGCATCTGGTCCGAATCGATCAGTCTCGCGCTCGACGTCGCGCCGCAGATCAAGGCCGGCGTGGTGTGGATCAATACCGCGAACCAGTTCGACGCAGCTTGCGGCTTCGGCGGTTACCGCGAATCCGGTTTCGGGCGCGAAGGCGGACGCGAAGGCATGTATGAATACATGGTGCCGCTGTCGGAAGATGCACGTCCGGCGGCGCCGGTTGTCGAGGCGACGGGCAAGGTCAAGGAGGCCGCAAGCGGCAACCCGTTCGCGATCGACCGCACCGCCAAGCTGTACATCGGCGGCAAGCAGGCGCGCCCCGACGGCGCGTACAGCCGCGTCATCGCAGGCGCGAACGGCGTCTTCCTCGGTGACGTTGGCGAAGGCAACCGCAAGGACATCCGCAATGCGGTCGAAGCGGCCCACAAGGCGTCGGGCTGGGCCAAGGCAACCGCGCACAACCGTGCGCAGGTGCTGTACTACATCGCGGAAAACCTGGCGGTGCGCGCAGAGGAATTCGCAGCGCGCCTGGCGGCCATGACGGGCTCGAAGAACCCCGAAAAAGAAGTCGAGGCCTCGATCGAGCGCCTGTTCTACTACGCCGCATGGGCCGACAAGTACGACGGCCTGGCGCACCAGCCGCCGATGCACGGCATCACCGTTGCGCTCAATGAGCCGGTCGGCGTGATCGGCATCATCTGCCCGAACGAGGCGCCGCTGCTCGGCTTCATCTCGCTGGTCGCTCCCGCGCTGGCGCTGGGCAACCGCGTGATCGCGGTTCCATCGGAAGCGCATCCGCTCGCGGCAACCGACCTGTACCAGGTGCTCGACACCTCGGACCTGCCGGGCGGCGCGCTCAATATCGTGACCGGCAGCGCGGACGAACTGGCGCGCACCCTGGCATCGCACTCGGATGTCGATGCGATCTGGCGGCACGACGGATCGGCCGAGGGCTGCGCCGAAGTCGAGCGCCTGTCGGCCGAATCGCTCAAGCGCACTTGGGTCGGCGGCGGCAAGGGGCGCGACTGGTTCAGTACGCAGCAGTCCGGCGGCCGTGCGGTGCTGGCGCACGCGAGCCAGGTCAAGAACGTGTGGATTCCGTACGGAGTGTAAGTTGAAAAAAGTGGGGTTTGCATGTTTTTGAATCAGGAGATCATCCGCAAGAAGCGCGATGGCGCGGCATTGAGCGCGGACGAGATCGAATTTTTCGTGCGCGGCATTACCGATGGCAGCGCCACCGAAGGCCAGATCGCCGCGCTCGCGATGGCCGTTTTTTTCAACGGCATGAACATGGACGAACGGGTCGCCTTCACGCTGGCGATGCGCGATTCGGGCCAGGTGCTGGAATGGCGCTCGCTCGATCTGCCCGGGCCGGTGCTCGACAAGCATTCCACCGGCGGGGTGGGCGACGTGGTCTCGCTCATGCTCGGGCCGATGATCGCCGCATGCGGCGGTTTCGTTCCGATGATCTCGGGGCGCGGCCTTGGCCACACCGGCGGCACGCTCGACAAATTCGATTCGATTCCCGGCTACTGCACCGTGCCCGACGCCGGCCTGTTCCGTAAAGTCGTCAAGGAAGTTGGCGTCGCGATCATCGGCCAGACCGCGCAGCTGGCGCCGGCCGACAAACGCTTCTACAGCATCCGCGACACCACCGCCACGGTCGAATCGGTGGCGATGATTACCGGATCGATCCTGTCCAAGAAACTGGCGGCGGGGCTCGATGCGCTGGTGATGGACGTGAAGGTTGGCTCCGGCGCGTTCATGCCGACCTGGGAAAAGTCGGTGGAGCTGGCCGAGAGCATCGTCAGCGTCGGCAACGGCGCCGGCACCCGTACCTCGGCCATCCTGACCGACATGAACGAGTCGCTCTGCCCGGTAGCCGGCAATGCGCTCGAAGTGCGCCTGGCGATGGACTACCTGACCGGGCGCACGCGCCCGGCGCGCCTGCACCAGGTGACGATGGCGCTGTGCGCCGAGATGCTGGTCTTGTCCGGGCTTGCCGCAAGCGAAGCGCAAGCGCGCACCAGCCTGCAGGCGGCACTCGACTCGGGCGCAGCGGCCGATCGCTTCGCGCGCATGGTCGCGGCGCTGGGTGGCCCTGCCGACCTGCTCGAGCGTCCCGAGGCCTACCTCGAGTCGGCGCCTGTCGTGGTGCCGGTGCCGGCCCTGCAGGCCGGTTTCGCGCGCGCCGCCGATTGCCGCAGCCTGGGCCTGGCCGTCGTTGGCCTGGGAGGCGGCCGGCGTCGTCCCCAGGACCCGATCGACTTCGCGGTCGGCCTGACGGGCCTGGTGGAGCTTGGCGCCGCCGTCGCGCAAGGCGAGCCGCTTGCGATGGTCCATGCACGCACGCAAGCGGCGGCGCGGCAGGCCGTACGCGAAGTGCAGGCCGCCTACCTGATCGGCGCCGACAAGGCCGCTGCCAACCCGGTCATCTACCGCACCATCCGTCCCTGACAGGAGCCACGATGAAATACCAAAAACTGATCGACGAGGCGCGCGCGGCGCGCGAACTGGCCTACACGCCTTACTCCAACTTCCAGGTGGGCGCTGCGCTCGAATGCAAGGATGGCCGCGTGTTCCGCGGCTGTAACGTGGAAAACGCCTCTTACGGCCTGTGCAACTGCGCCGAACGCACTGCGTTTTTCAGCGCCATCGCGCATGGCTACAAACCGGGCGACTTCACCGCGCTGGCCGTGATCGGCGCGACCGACGGCCCGATCGCTCCTTGCGGCGCCTGCCGCCAGGTCATCCTGGAACTGGGCGGCAACGACTTGCCGGTGGTGCTGGCCAACCTGAACGGCGCCCTGTTCGAGACCACCGCTGCCGAGCAACTGCCAAACGCGTTCGGCGGCCGGGACCTGAAGAAGTAAGCTTTGAAAAAAACCATCGATATCCAGGCCGCAGTATCGATCGCGGCCAGCGAGGCAATCGCTGCCAGGACCCAGGGCACGTTCGGGGTGGGCGGCCTGCTGCTGGACCAGCATGGCAATGTGCTCAAGTCGCTGCAGAACAACGTGGTGCGCGATGGCCTGATTTTCGACCCGAGCGCGCATGGCGAGCGCCAGCTGGTCGACTGGTATTTCGCCGAGAGCGCCAAGGGCCGCTCGCTGCCGCCGCCGGAAGAAATCACCCTCGTGACCTCGCTCGATCCGTGCGCGATGTGCAGCGGGGCGATCCTGGCGGCCGGTTTCAATGTCGTGGTGGCGGCCAACGACCCGAAGGCGGGCATCAACCACGATGCGAGCGCGTCGTTCCCGGCGCTGCCGCCCGCGCTGCGCGAGCTCGCCGCCGCACGATTTTTCTACCCCGCGGTATTGGGCGCCTCGTGTTTTGCACGCCCCGGATCAGGAGCTCATCCCAAGCCTTTTTTCATCGGCAAGACCATCGCCGAGCCGACCCAGGCCTTGTGCGCGCTGGTGTTCGAAGCGACTTCCGACAAGGTGCAGGCGCTGCTCAACTCCGATCTTCCGCTGGAACAGTTGAAAGATCCCGCGACGCTGGCGCCGAACCACCGTCTGCTGCGCAAGCTCAAAAGCCTGTATCCGGACGCGCTGGCATACCGCTGCGCGCCGCACGCGCCCGATGCCGGGCTGGCGCCGTTCCTGCACAGCGCGATGGAAAAGGACAGGCGGCAGGGGGGCGAGGGCGATGCGGTCGCATTGCTCGACGGTTTCGGCAACCTGCTGCTGTGCGTGCCGGGCCGGCGCGCCCAGTCGGTCATCGGCACGGCGTTCATGGAATGCACGCGCCAGTACGCACAACTGCGCTACCAGTTGATGCACGGAGCGACTGAGGCCGCGCAAGACGAAGTGCGCCGGTACCTGGCGCATCCGAAAGAGGGCACCTTCGTGTTCGCGCGGGGACCCGACTCGGGCGCGTGCAGTTTCATGGACTTGGGCGCGTATGGGTCCACGATGGAGGGGCCGGTACCGCTCGGTAATCCGGCGCAGTTTCAGTACGTGCGTGGGGTACTGCCGGCAAACGAACTCGATGAACTATGCGCGCACCTGCCGCCACTGTACCGCGACATGATCGGCGTGCGGCCGGTGCAGGTAGCCGATCAGGCGCTGATCGCGGCGCTCGCGCAGGACACGGCGTAAAGAGGCTGCCGCGAACTTTCCGGGCAGGAAGAAATCGCTCACTCCGAACTTGAGATGTAAATTTCAACGTCGTTCCCGCGCAGGCGGGAACCCCATTTCGCAGCACACCAATGTAGCCGGCATCGATGGCATGCACACAAAATGGGGTTCCCGCTTTCGCGGGAACGACGTGTAAATGTCAACGGTTTTATTCGAGGGCTAGGCTGCGGGAGCGAGCAAATTGGCGTCGCGCGTGAGCAGCCAGCGCCCGTCGCTGCCCTTGCGCAGGATCGACAGGGTGTGGCCTTTGCGTTCGGTCGGGGTATGACTGTGTTTCGAGGTGGTGGTGACGGTCAGGCGCGTGCGGCAGTAGGCCAGGTCGCCGACAATCTCGACCTCGTCGATCTCGCTCGTCGATTCGATGGCGTGGGTCGCCAGCACTGCGCGCAGCACCTGCCCGAAAGCGTCGCGTCCTTGCATCGGCGCCTGCCCGGGCACCAGGAACACCACGTCGGGGGACATCAGCGACAGTACCTTGTCGACGTCGCCGTCGCGCGTTGCGCTGAGCCATTCGGCCATCAGCTGGCGTATCGCCTGTTCGTCCGGGTTCATGGTTTTCCTCGCTTGGCGCCGCTCACGCGGCGCTGGTATCGGCCTGCATCACCCCAAAGACATTCCCGTCCGGGTCCCTTATATAGGCCAGCCAGCCGATCCCAGGCACCGCCATTTTCGGTACCGCGACAACGCCGCCGGATTCGGCCTTGTCGATTATCGCCTCGATGTCCTCGACGTCCACCGTGATCACGAACGCGTTGGCCGCAGCTGCGGGCAGGGGCGACGGACCGCTGCGCGGCAGCAGGCCGCCGTTGATGCCGGGTTCCTCGTCCGGCCCGGTGTGGATCATCCAGTACTGGCCGCCTTCCCATTTATTAAACGACCAGCCGAACAGGCCCGTATAGTAGTCGATCAGCGCCTGCGGGTCCGATGCCTGGATTTCGAAGTGAACGGCACGTGGCATGGTGGGCTCCTCTGTGCAAAAAAAAGGATCGTTTCCAGTTTGGCAAGGCCAAAGCCCAATGTTAGCAAAATGCCGGAAACCGTAGCGCGCGGCTTAGCTTGCCGCTGTCACATCTGCTGGAACAGGTGGGCGTGGTTGCGGCTCACTTCCAGCATCGCGCTGTAATTGCGCAGCTTGAGCATCTGGCGCCCGCGCAGGTCGCGCGTCACTTCGGCGATCGCGTCCACCCGCACCAGGGTCGAACGGTGGATGCGCCAGAATTCGCCGGGGTCGAGTTCGTCCGCCAGTTCCTTGAGTGTCTTGCGGATCAGCAGTTCGGCCTGCGCGGTCTGCACCCGCGTGTATTTGTCTTCGGACTGGAAGAACAGCACTTCGCGCGTGCTGATCATGCGCAGGTTGGCGCCCACCTGGGCCTGGATCCAGCGCAGGTAGTCATGCTTCTTGCCGGCGCCTTGCTCCAGGATCCGGGTCAGTTGCGCCAGTTGGCCGCCGATGTCCTCGGGGCTCTTGCGCCGCCGCTCGCGCAGGCGCTCGCAGGCGGTGCGCAGGCGCTCCGCGCTGACCGGCTTGAGCAGGTAGTCCATCGCTCCCTGTTCGAAGGCATCGATCGCGTACTGGTCGTAGGCGGTCACGAAGACGATATGGCAGCGCTGGTACAGCAGGCGCGCGGCCTCGATGCCGCTCTGGCCCGGCATGCGGATATCGAGAAACACGATGTCCGGCTGCAGTTCGTTCGCCATCGCCACGGCATCGATCCCGTTGCCGGCCTCGCCGACCAGCATCAGCTCGGACCACACCTCGCCCAGTCGCGCACGCAGCTGATCGCGCATCGGGGTTTCGTCGTCCACGATCATGGCGGTGATGCGCTTGTTCGGGTGGGGCATGTCAGTGCTTCTCCAGATCGGGACAGGGAATGCGGATCGACGCGCAGGTGCCGCCTTCGGGCGGGGCCTCGATGACCAGCTCCGCGCGCGGGCCGTACAAGAGGCGCAGGCGCTCGCGGATATTGGTCAGGCCCACGCCGTCGTCGGCGTGCAGGTCGAAACCGACGCCGTCGTCGCGCACCTCGACCTGCAGCATTGCATCGGCCCGATGCGCGCGCACGTCGATTCTGCCGCCTTCGATCTTCGGCTCCAGGCCATGCTTGATCGAGTTTTCGATCAGGGTCTGCAGCATCATCGGAGGGAAGGGTGTGCCGCGTAGTTCTTGCGGCACCTCGAACGACACCGCCAGGCGTTCCTTCATGCGCGCCTGCATGATGGCAAGATAGGCGCGCGACAGTTCGACCTGGCGGCCCAGCGTGCCGCTGCCTGCGGCGCGCATCTGCGGCAGCGTCGAGCGCAGGTATTCGATCAGGTGCATGTGGATGCGCGCCGCCTGCGGCGGATCGGTCTCGATCAGCTGGCCGATCAGCGCCAGGGTATTGAACAGGAAATGCGGCTCCACCTGCGCCTGCAGGGCTGCCATCTGGGCTTCGAGCAGGCGCCGCTCCAGCGTGGCCACGTCGGCCTTGGCGGTGGCGTCCCGGGCCACCAGTTCGGCGCGCCGCTTGCCCCCGGCAAGCACCTTCACGCTGGCCCGATATGATGATGAACCAGAGCGCAGGTTCGGGCGTGTTCCCGATCGCGAAGACCAGCATCGCCAGCAGCCAGATCAGGGAAAGCTGACGCCACTCGACCATGGCGAGCCAGTCGAAAAAGCGCCACCATAGCAGGCGCGCCAGGTCGACGACTTCGCGTACGAAGTCGATGCCCCGGCTTATCCGGCCCGCCCCCACTTTATTCTCCGTCGCCGGCAGCCGGCAAGCTCTTGCGCCTGCGTTCATTGAGCCCCATGGCCGCCGCAATCAGCTTGCCCGCCATGAAGACGATGAACAGGAACAGCGCGAGCGGCAAGATCGTGATGGTCAGTGCGAGTGCGACGCAGGTGGCCAGCAGCGCAGGCCAGGACATGGTCGCAGCTGCGCGCAGGCCGTAGTGCACGGTCTTGGCGAAGGCGCGGCCCATGTCTTCGAGCAGGACGATAAAGGATTCGAATTTGGCGTTTTTCATGCAGGTTCTCCAGTAATCAGGGTTGATGGAGCGACTGTAGCAAAGACGCCGTTTTCTATCGAGCGGCGTCCGACGAAGCGCACGAACGGAGGGATAAGCGGTCGTCAGGATCGATTAGCGGGAGCAGCGCTATCGGCATTTTTCCGACGAACAGAGATGAAGGGAGCGCGAAGGAGTCGCCATTGGTTCGTGCCGTAAGTTATTACGATCGTCCTGTCAGATTTCAACCTCAAGCGACTTCTGGTATTAACATTGACATTAAATAAAGATGAATATTAAGACAATTGGTATGTTTGATAGCCGCGCTTCGAATGATTTGGATGCACATGCGTCAAACGACGGGAGTAATCATGAAGAAAGCTTTATTTTTGGCAGTGAGTGCATTGCTGCATGTTATGCCGGATGCCAATGCGTCGGCTGAGGACGACATTCCGAAAGTAGTAATGGTCGCGAAGCGAGAGGTACCCTTCGCCGTTTACGTGGATTTTACGCGTTTTGAAATGCCAATCTTTCAAGAGGGCGGACAGGGTGCCGGGCGTGAGGACAAGGCGCCTCCTCCAACGGAAGACAACTCGGACATAGATTGCGCGGACAAAAAAAATCCGTCAACTACAATGCCTGTCATCATTGCAACCGGCGAAAAGCATAAAACCGAAGCGGATTTCGTCTCATTCGGGCAATACGGCCTGAGCTTGCAGCGAACCTACCGAAGCATGCGCGCAGCCGGCATTATGTTCGGCCCTAACTGGCTCTCAAACCTGGAACAGCCTAAACTAAAGTTCACCTATGCCAATTGTATTAAAACACCATTAGGCCATTGTATTCCGCAGTCCGCCACATTCACCCAGAATGACGGCGCACAGTATATTTTTACGTTTGGCGGCTGGACCGACGACGCAAATTTCTACACGTACACAGTAAATGGAGCCGCTGCTACCGGTCAACTTAATTACATATATGGAAAAAGCTGGACCTTGTTGCGGGACAAGACGAGCTATACGTATAACTCCGGCGGATACGTTCAGAGTATCAAGGACGGGGCCGGTGCCACGTTACGCTTTACCTACGAGCTCGGCAGAATTACGCTGATTACGAACGGCGTAGGGCAATCCGTGGGATTTACTTGGGGGGCCAATAATCGCGTCGCCAAAGTGCGCGCTCCTGATGGCAACGAATGGACTTACGACTACAACGGGGGCGGGATGCTGACGAAGGTAACCTCGCCGGGGGCCGCGCCAGATATTCGCGAGTACCACTATGAAGACCCTGACCCAACGCTTCTCACAGGCATCTCAATCAACGGTTCGCGCTACAGTCGTTACAGCTATGACAGTTTGCGCCGTGCCAAAGAAAGCGGACTCGAAGGTGGTGAAGAAAAGGATACATTCGAATACGGCGCCAATCGAACCAAGGTGACCGACGCCCGGGGACAGGCGACAACGTACACCGGCTTTCTGGGAAAAAAAACGCTCACGACCGTTTCGCGGGCATCCTCGGCGACCTGCTCCGCTGCCGCCGCCCGCACTGCCTATGACTCCAACGGCTATGTTGATTACGAGCTGGACTGGAACGATAACATGACGGACTACACTTACGACGCCACAGGAAAACTGCTCAACAAAACGACTGCTGCCGGCACCGCCGCCGCGCTTACCACCGCAAACACGTGGTCCGGGGAAGACCGAGTCCAGACTAGCTACAGGGACGCATCCTCGGTCGAGTTTGCAAGGGTCAATTATGTCTATCACCCAGCAGGACGTGAGAAGGGGCGCCTGGCCAACATAACGAGTATTGACACGCAAACCGGCGCGCAGCGCGAGACAAATTTCGGATATGCTTTTTATGCGAACGGAACTATCGCCCAGGAGGTCGCTTCACAGGTTCTGCCTGAAGGCGGGGCGATCTCAGTGATCGCCTACGACACGCTTGGCAATGTAACGTCGACAAGAAATGCCTTGGAGCAAACCACCTCATGGTCAAATTACAACGGGCTGGGGCAGCCCGGCACGCGTATCGACAGCAACGGCGTTACCACCACCTACGCCTACAATCCCACTGGAACGCTCGCGACCGTGACCGAGCAAGGCAATCGCGTCACGCGGCTAAGCTACAACCATGATCGCCAGCCCACGTCTGTTGCCTATCCGGACGGGCGCGTAACGCGCTACAAATACAATGCGGCGGGCCGGCTTGAGGCCGTCGGAAATGCGCTTGGGGAGTTCGTGCGGATTGCGCTCGATGTGCCTACCAGTACGATTAGTGAAGCGTCCGCGCGCATGGTGCCCGCCGCTGGCGGCGCTGCGCTTACAGGCACTGCGGCAGGTGAATTCAGCAAGACCACCGAATTGGACTCCTTGGGGCGAATTTACGCGCATGTCGGCAACAACAATCAGCGGGTTGATTACCGCTACGACAACAACGGCAATTTGCACGCGCAGACCGACGTTGTCGGGCGGGGAACGGCGTACGAGTACGACGCGCAGGATCGGGTGGTCAAGACGACTGCTGCGGATAACGGCATCACCCAAACGTTCTATGACGCCGCTGGCAATGTTCAAAGCGTTATTGATCCGCGCGCACTGACGACGAGCTATACGCACAACGGCTTGGGCGACCGTACCAGCACCATCAGCCCGGACACCGGGACCACAGGCTACACCTATGATTCCGCCGGAAGACTGCAGACGCAAACGCTCGCCGATGGCAAGACGATCACTTATTCCTGGGACAGCCTTGGGCGCCAGCGCTCTCGCAGCAGCGGAGGCGCGTACGACTATTACAACTATGATGAGGGCGTTTTCGGCAAGGGGCGCCTGACCAGTTTCGGTGATATGACGGGGCGGACCGACTATACCTACAATGCCGCCGGTCAACTGATCAGCCAGGTCAACAATATCTACGGACTGATCTTCACCACGCGCTGGGACTACGACGTTGTCGGGAGGCTGGCGGCCATGACCTATCCGACCGGCCTGAAGTTGACCTACGGTTATGACGCCTATGGCCGCTTGTCGAGCGTGAGCAGTAATCTTGGCGCCCCGTGGGCGACGTTGGCCAGCTCCTTCCTTTATCAGCCCGCCACAGATCAGCCCTATGCCTGGCGCAT
>Ga0207975_100731_pt1 | contig 13656 bp, 7 predicted proteins | sample LakWasMe91_HOW11_2_FD_183913 | JGI IMG/M metagenome (GOLD analysis project Ga0207975, IMG submission 183913) | Freshwater sediment methanotrophic microbial communities from Lake Washington under simulated oxygen tension - Sediment Metagenome... | ecosystem: Environmental > Aquatic > Freshwater >...
CAACATCTGATTTATATTCTAAATGACAATTCAAAGAACTTATAACTTCTAAAACTCTAAAATATTTTTTTACTATATTTGACATGGATATTGGTTTGTTTAGCGACTTCAAGATACTGAATTTCAGTATCTTGACCAATGTCTAATCCATTTATTTTACTTCAAATAATTACACCCAACGGGTTAATTGTTAATGGTTAATTATGAATGAAATTAACGTTGAATAAGTTTTAAAAAATAATTAACCATTAACCATTAACCATTAATTTAAACCATATCCTCAGGTTTTACCCATTCGTCAAATTCTTCCGGAGTAACATATCCCAACCGTACGGCTTCCTCTTTTAGAGTGGTGCCGTTTTTGTGTGCGGTTTGAGCTATTTCTGCCGATTTATAATATCCGATTTTTGTATTCAAAGCAGTAACTAGCATCATTGAATTGTTTACCAATTCCTCAATGCGTTTGAGGTTGGGCTCAATTCCCTGTGCGCAATGGATGTCAAATGAGTGACAGGCATCTCCTAATAATTCAGCTGATTGAAGGAAGTTGGCCGCCATCATCGGTTTGAAAACGTTTAATTCATATTGTCCTTGCATGCCGCCAACAGTAATTGCCATATCATTACCAATTACTTGTGCACAAACCATAGTAAGAGCTTCACATTGTGTGGGGTTTACTTTTCCCGGCATGATGGAAGAACCCGGTTCATTTTCGGGAATCAGGATTTCGCCAATTCCTGATCGTGGTCCCGAAGCGAGCATACGGATGTCATTGGCTATTTTATTCAGAGAAACGGCCAGTTGCTTGATGGCACCGTGGGTTTCCACAATCGCATCATGAGAAGCCAAAGCTTCAAATTTATTGGGAGCACTTACAAAAGGGTGTCCCGTGAAATGAGCAATATATTCGGCTACTCTTTTATCATAGCCTTTTGGAGTATTCAAGCCAGTACCAACTGCAGTTCCGCCCAAAGCGATTTCAGAAAGGTGTGGTAGCGTATTCTTTAGTGCTTTCAATCCATGATCCAATTGCGCCACATAGCCCGAAATTTCCTGACCCAAAGTTAGGGGAGTGGCATCCATTAAATGTGTACGGCCAATTTTAACCACCGATTGAAATTTAATTGCTTTTTTATGGAGCGTATCTCTTAATTTTTCTACATTAGGAATGGTATTTTCGACTACCAATTTATAGGCAGCAATATGCATAGCCGTTGGAAAAGTATCATTGGAAGATTGTGATTTATTCACATCGTCATTGGCTTTAATAAAAGGCTCGTCTTCTGTAATGCTTAGTTTTTTTAGTACTTGTGAACGATTGGCAATGACTTCATTGACATTCATATTGCTTTGGGTACCCGAACCGGTTTGCCAAATCACAAGCGGAAATTCCTCTGAGAGTTGACCTGCTAGGATTTCATCACAAACCAAACCAATATAATCCCGTTTCTCAACATTTAAAACACTTAATTCACAATTGGTATAAGCGGCCGCTTTTTTGAGATAAGCAAAGCCTTCAATAATTGCTTTTGGCATGGATGCTGGCGAACCTATTTTGAAGTTATTTCGAGAACGTTCGGTTTGAGCTCCCCAATATCTGTCAGCCGGAACTTGCACTTCGCCCATAGTGTCTTTTTCGATTCTAAAGTCCATTTTGTTTGTTTTATGTGTTTGAAAAAGAATGATTTATTTATTTTTTGTATAATAAAGTTAGTTCTTTTTTTATTTATAAGAATCAGTTCTTTCCATAAAAAAATGTATTGATTGCTCAATACATTTTTTACTATCAGTTCGGTTTAAACTATTTTTTTACAAAATCTCCAGCATTAATAATCACTAATTTCTTTGGATCAAAATACTTAACCAAAACACTGTTTATTTTTTGAACATCCAAGTTTTTTACTTTGGTTTCAAAATCTTCATAGTCTTTAAAAGTCTTGCCCAAATCCATATTTTCTCTTAGTTCACGAACAATGAATTCATCAGTTCCAAGCATTGTTTGTCTGTTTTGCAACCAAGATTTTAATGAACTGTCAAATTCTTCCTTGGTGAAACCTTTGCTGATTGCTTTTTGAATTTCATCGTTAAGGGCTGTTGTTAGTTTATCCTTCATTGTAGGGTTGTAAAAGGCATAAACTCCCCAATTTCCTGTAGGGTCAATGGCATTAACTTGTATATATGAACCGGCTCCATAGCTCAATCCTTCAGTTTCACGTAAGCGTTGCGGAATTCTGGAAGAAAGGAAAGATCCTCCGCCCAATAATTCATTTGCCATTTCCAAAGCTGGGTAATCCGGATTTTTTTCACCAACGTTTAAATTTATTTTTCCAAATAAAACAGCATTTGTTTTGTCATTTATCTGAATGGTCTTTTCGCTTGATTTTACGTCAAAATATTGTGTCGGAATTCTTTTGTAGGCAACTTTTGAATTCCAGTTATCAAGAGTACTGCTCAAGAATTTTTTGATAACCTCTTTATCAATTCCTCCAACAAATGACGCTATACTGTTAGATCCGCCATAAAAAGTATTGTAAAAGTTTTTAATGTCATCAATCGTAATCTTGTTCAAGGTTGCTAAGCTTTCATCGATTGTTTCCGAGTAGTAAGGATGGGTTTTTGGATACAATGAGATTGTTTTTACCAATTCTTGACTGGCAACCGCCTGAGGTTCGTTTCTTTGAGATTCTAATCCGCTTTTGGTTTCCAATTTCAGTTTTTCAAATTCGGCTGGATCAAAAGAAGGGTTTCTCAAAATATCTTGAACTAAGTTTAAAGCATTGCTCAAATTAGCTTTGTCAGTACTGATTCTCACATATAAACCATCAACAGTTGCTTGTGTGCTAAGGTTAATTTTATATTGGTCAAGTTGATCGTTGATGTCTTTTTTGCTTCTGGTTTTGGTGCCTAATTTTAACATACTTGCTGTTAATTCGGCAATCATTGATTTTTGGCTTAATGATTTTTCATCTCCCATTCTTAACAATAGTCGTCCTTCGATTTTATTTCCTTTTGTAGGTTTTTCTAATAGAGCGTATCTTCCTCCAGAGGTTAATTTTCCTTCTTCAGTAGATTTCATAATATTGGCAACACTCGCTTCAAAAGTACCTGTATTGACTTCCATTGCTTTTCCTTTATAGCCATTTACAAGAGCTGCAATATCTGGGGTGTCATTTACTTTTGTTCTTTCGCTTGTTTTTTCAGGAATGAAACGTCCCCAGGTTCTGTTACTTTGTAGATAGTATTTTTTGGCAGCATTTTGAATATCGGCAACTGTCAAAGCTTCGATATTGTCTCTGTTTATAAAAAACAAACGCCAATCACCAGCTCCTATGAATTCGGTCATAGCTACCGATAAGTTTAGGGTTTTGTTGTAAGTGTTTTCAAATTGTTTTAAAAGTTCGTTTTTGGCACGTTTTAAGTCTTCTTCCGTAAAAGTCATATTAGGGACATTATTCATTGCATCCAAAAAGGCTTTTTGAACGACATTGATATCTTTGTCTTTGGCAACATCACATCCAAAATAGCTGAATCCGGGATCTTTCATTGTCAGTGTATATCCATAAACATTAGTTGATAATTTAGTTTCTACCAATGTTTTGTATAAAATGCCCGAAGGATTATTCGTTAAGATCGAAATCAAAGCATCGTTAGCAGCAAATTCTTTGTCAGAGTAGCTTGGAGTATGGTAGGCCATACCAATGTACTGAAGGTCACCATTTCTTTTGAGTTCGACAAAACGCTCACCGTCTTGAACTGGTTCAACCGTATATGTTTTTTCAATTTCAGTTTTTGATTTTGGAATCGGGGCAAAGTATTCTTTAATCCAGGAAAGTGTTTTTTTCTCATCAAATTTTCCTCCTACAATCAATGTGGCGTTATTTGGCTGGTAATATTTTTGATAAAAAACTTTAAGGCGGCTGGCTGGAACGCGTTCAATATCCTCTTTACTTCCTATGGTTGATTTTCCATAATTATGCCATAAATAGGCTGTAGAAAGGATACGGTCATTAAGTACTCCGGATGGGTCATTTTCCCCCATTTCAAACTCATTTCGAACCACACTGAATTCCGTATTCAAATCGGTTTGAAGGATGGCCGAAGTCACCATTCTATCTGCTTCCATTTCAAGCGCCCATTTTAAATTTTCATCAGTTGCAGGTAAAGCTTCGTAATAATTGGTGCGGTCATAGTAGGTTGTTCCGTTTGCTGTTGCACCTTTATCGGCAATTGTTTTTTTGATGTCTGTAAATTTTGAGGAACGCTTGAACATCATATGTTCCAGTAAGTGAGCCATACCCGATTCGCCATATCCTTCATGACGGGAACCTACACCATAAACAATATTTACAATCACGTTGGATTGCGCGGCATCGGGAATTAGCAGAATTTTCAGTCCATTTGGCAAGTTATATTCTTTTATTCCTTCAACTGAAGTGACAAAAGTAGGTTCTTGGGCAAATAGATTGATTACTAAAAAGAAAACAAATAACACAGAAAGAAATGGTTTTTTCATAGTATCTTCAAATTTATTGTAAGTTTAATATTGTAAAATTATGGTTTTTTGTTAGAGTAAAATCATTTGTTTTGATAAATTTTACGCAGTATTATTTTTAACTAATTTAAGAAAGGATTTATCTTGGAGATTACTAAGTAACTGTACTTTTTGATTGTCGAAAAATTAATAATATAAGAACTAATTTTTGGGATGTATAGGAATTTAATTATTGTTTTTTTAGTGATATCATGAAAAGTGAATGATTTGCTAGGTTTTGTATTGTTTTATTTTTAAGTTGTTGTTTAATAGTTGTTTATTGTTAATTTGTCAAAATAAAAAAGGTTTTAATGTTTTATAAAACCATAAAATTTTATTAAATTTACTAGCATTAATAATTAAAATACGACAGAATTTAACAGTCGTATTTTAATCGATTTAAAAATTTAATACAAACAACCTACTCTTGTTTAAGTTACTTTTATTGGAGTTTGAACTACAATAAAAAGCGGTTCTATTAAGGGAAGATTCCTACTTACAACTTCTCGTTATGGTGTCAAATGGTTGATAAAGCACTAAAAGTCATTAATGGACAGCCTCTATTTAGTGTTAATAGACTTAAAAGCAGATTTATTTATTCAATTGAAAGCATTAAAAAATGCTTTTTAATTAGAATTCTTGTACTCTAATGTCATTCTAACGTTAAAAAACGATAAGAGATGTCAAAATACAATCATATACTTTTCTTTAATCAAATTGATATAACACAAATAGGGAAAGTTGGTGGAAAAAACGCTTCACTTGGAGAAATGTATAACCAACTTACCCCCATAGGGGTTGCCATTCCCAACGGCTTTGCTCTTACAGCAAATGGATACAGTTTATTTATAAAAAAAAATAATTTAGTTAAACAACTTGACGAATTATTATTAAAATTAGACAGAATAAATTACTCTAATCTTTCTGTCATTGGAGAACAAGCAAGAAACTTGATTTTATCGGCAGTAATTCCGGATGAAATTAAAGAAGAGTTAAACAAAGCTTATCAATTCCTTTGTGAACAATGCGGAAAAGACAATCTTGATGTAGCAGTACGTAGTAGTGCAACTGCAGAAGATTTGCCTACAGCAAGTTTTGCAGGGCAAATGCAATCCTTTTTAAATATCAGTGGGACAGAGCAATTGATGGCCGCCATGCACCGTTGTTTTGTTTCTTTATATACAGACAGAGCCATAAAATATAGAATTGACATGGGTTTTGATAAAATGGATATCGCTATTTCGGTCGGAGTTCAACAAATGGTGCGCAGCGATAAAGCGTCTTCCGGTGTAGCGTTTACAATTGACCCTGATTCTGGTTTCGAAAACACAATCATCATTAATGGCTCTTGGGGATTAGGTGAAAATATTGTGCAAGGGAGCATAACACCAGATGAATGGATGGTTTTTAAACCTACTTTGGAAAAACAAAATTTAAACCCCATTTTAAAAAGAAATTGTGGCAGAAAAGAATTTACGATGATTTATTCGGATAATTCCGAAAAGCTAACAGTTGAAAATACGATTGTAAATACTGAAACTTCATTGGATAAACAAAACCAATTTACCCTAAACGATAATGAAGTGATTCAGCTTTCCCAATGGTGTAATAAAATAGAAAAGCATTATAAAAAAGCGATGGATATTGAGTGGGCCAAAGATGGATTTACCAATAAACTCTATATCGTTCAGGCGCGTCCGGAAACGATTCATGGAAAAATAAATAAAAAAGTCCGGGAAGTTTATAAACTAAAAGAAAAAGGAAATCTTTTGGTAAAAGGAATTGCATTAGGAGATAAAATAATTTCCGGTAAAGCGCGAATCCTAAATAGTCCACAAGAGGGGAACCTATTGCTGGATGGCGAAATTATAGTGACCGATTTGACAAATCCTGATTGGGATCCCATAATGAAAAAAGCCGCGGCAATCATTACCAATAAAGGTGGCCGCACAAGCCATGCCGCCATTGTCGCCAGGGAATTGGGAACTGTTGCGGTAGTGGGATGTGGCAATGCCACTACTGTCATAAAAAATGGTCAGGAAATTACAGTTTCCTGTGCCGAAGGTAAAGATGGGAACATTTATGATGGCTTTTTGAAATGGGAAGTACGAGAGCAAGATTTTAGTAAACTTGAAATGCCAAAAACGGATCCTATGCTAATATTGGCCGATCCGGAAAGGGCTTTCGAATTGAGTTATTATCCCAATCAGGGTGTTGGCCTTATGCGAATGGAATTTGCTATTTCTAATTCGATAAAAATTCATCCGCTGGCTTTGTGTGAACCAGAAAAAGTGGTTGATGAAAACGTTAATTCAACTATAAAAGAATTGATCAAAGATTATAATGATCCTAAAAAATATTTTGTGGATGAATTAGCCAAAGCGGTATCTATTGTGGCTGCTGCTTTCTATCCAAAGGATGTCATTGTAAGGATGAGTGATTTCAAAAGTAATGAATACCGAAACCTTATTGGTGGACAATATTTTGAACCCGATGAAGAAAACCCAATGATCGGTTTTCGAGGAGCTTCCCGTTATTACAGTGATTTTTATCGAAAAGGATTTGCTTTAGAATGCGAAGCCATGAAAAAAGTGCGTAATGAAATGGGACTTACCAATGTGAAATTGATGATTCCTTTCTGCAGAACAGTTGAAGAAGGAAAAATGGTGTTGGCAGAAATGGAAAAAAATGGTTTGGTGCAAGGCGTCAATGATTTAGAGGTCTATGTTATGGTAGAAATTCCGAGTAATGTTTTGATGGCAGAGGAATTTGCAAAACTGTTTGATGGATTTTCTATTGGTTCCAATGATTTAACGCAACTGACTTTAGGCTTGGATCGGGATTCTGCGTTAGTGAGCTATTTGTTTAGCGAAGAAAATCCGGCGGTGAAATATTTGATAAAACAAACTATTCTGGTAGCTAGAAAAATGGATATAAAAGTTGGACTTTGTGGTCAGGCACCTAGTGATATCCCTGCTTTTGCTAAGTTCTTGGTAGAGGAAGGAATCGACAGCATTTCATTTAATCCGGATGCGTTGATTAGGGGAATTGAAAATATTTTGGATGCCGAAAAAATGCCTCTTGATAAATCAAATGTTAGTATAGCTTAATTTGATAGACAGTTTTGAGATGTACTTTTTGAGTTTTAGAGCACCTTCGTGAATCAATACGAGAGAATATATTTTAGGTAAGTTGTATTGGTGTATTTGCTTTTTTAGAAGAAATGAGGAATGAATTTGATAAAATTAAATGAATGCCTTCTGTAAAAATAGATAACCGTCTTTTTTCCTTTGTCGAAGGAACAACCATTCTAGAATTGTTGCAAAACAATGCTATTAAAATTCCTGCGTTATGTCAGGATAGACGAATTTCTCCCTCATCGGTTTGTCGTAGCTGTCTTGTAAAAATAAATGGTGATTCACATTGGCAGCCATCCTGTAGCACCTTGCTTTCGGAGGGTATGGTAATCGAAACTGCTTCGCAGGAAATCGAGGATTACAGAAAAGAGATTCTTGGTATGATGGCTAAAAATTACCCACAAGCAGCTCTAAAAGAATTTCCTGAAAAAGAGTTTCATTATTGGTTGAATCGCTACAGTATAAAAGGAGAATTATCGATTAGAGCCAAAAAAGTAAAGGACGTTTCTCATCCCTATATCCAAGTCGATGCCTCGCAATGTATTAAGTGCGAGCGATGCATCAGAATATGTGAGGAATTGCAAGGGCAGTTTGTATGGCATATGTCAAAGAGAGGAGACCAGGAACAAATTGTCTCTGATTCCAATGGCTTATTTGGACAGAGTTCCTGCGTTAGTTGTGGTGCATGCGCAGACACTTGCCCAACGGGTGCTATCGAAGATAAGAATAGAATTTTGTATGGCATTCAGGAAAAAACGACTCGTTCTGTTTGTGCTTATTGTGGTGTTGGATGCGAGATAAATGTTGAAATCAAAAACGAAAAAATCATAGGGATTCATCCTGTTTTGGAATCTCCCGTTAGTAAGGGACATCTTTGTGTGAAAGGACGATATGCGTGGAATTATAATTATGTTGAAGATCGTATAAAGCATCCCATGATTCGAAAAAATGGAGAATGGGAAAAGGTTTCCTGGGACGAAGCTTTTACATTTTGTTCAGAGAAATTTAAAATAATTTCTACTGAGTTCGATCCAGACAGTATTGGTATTATTGGTTCAGCCCGAGCGACAAACGAAGAAAATTACCTGATACAAAAATTTGCAAGAGCCGTTATCGGAACAAATAATGTAGAAAATTGCGCAAGGGTTTGTCATCAACCAACAGCCAAAGCGATGAGTATGATGTTGGGAACCGGCGCAGCAACCAATTCGTATGATGATATTGAGAAAGCCAAAACAATTCTCGTTTCGGGAAGTAATACCACCAAAAGTCATCCTATAGTTGGGGCAAGAATCAAACAGGCCGTGTTGAATGGAGCCAATTTGATTGTAATCGATCCTCGAAAAATTGAACTCTCAAAATATGCAAAATACCATTTGCAGTTAAAAGCAGGGACTAATATTCCGCTGTTTAATGCTATGGCAAATGTTATTGTAAATGAAGGATTGTTTGATGAAAAATATATAAAAAACCGGGTGGAAGGTTGGGAGGCCTTCAAAAAATTTATCAGTGCATGGACACCTGAACGAGCTGCCAAAATATGTCAGGTTCCGGAACAGCTAATTCGGGATGCGGCTCGTTTATTTGCGACAGCGTCTCCATCAATGTGTTTTCACGGACTTGGATTAACGGAGCATACACAAGGAACCGAGTCGGTAATGGCTTTGGTAAATCTGGCGTTGATTACAGGAAATATGGGAAAACCCGGGTCTGGAATTAATCCCTTGCGAGGACAAAATAATGTACAAGGTGCGGCGGTAATGGGTTGCGAGCCGGATTCTTACACGGGACTTGTTTCCGTGAAGAAAGAGAGAGAACGGTTCGAAAAACTTTGGAATACCAATTTACCTGATAAAAAAGGGCTTACGCTTCCTGAAATGATTGATACTGCGGCATTGGGTCATCTCAAGGCGATGTGGATTGTTGGTTTCGATGTGTATTTTACTATGCCCGATTCAAGTCATACCGAAAAAGCGTTCAATAATCTGGATTTACTTATTGTTCAAGATATGTTTATGACCGAAACCGCAAAACGATTTGCCAATGTGTTTCTGCCTGTTGCTTCTTCATTTGAAAAGGACGGCACTTTCATGAACTCCGAAAGAAGAATTCAAAGAATCAGAAAAGTGATTCCTGCTCCCGATAATGTAAAAACGGATTGGGAAATTGTATGTGCATTGGCCGAGAAAATGAATAAAAAAGAGTTATTCAACTATACATCAGCCGAAGAAATTTGGAATGAAATAAGACAGGCATGGAAAGCAGTTTACGGAATTACCTATCAGCGAATGGAAAACGACGGTTTGCAATGGCCTTGTCCTGACGAAAATCATCTCGGTACCAAAATTCTTCATGAAAAAAACTTCCCAATTGGGGATAAGGCAAATCTTGCCGAAGTGGATTTTGTTCCCACACTTGAGCAAACCTCAGGATTATATCCTTTTATCCTGGTTACGGGAAGGGAATTGTATCATTTTAATTCAGGGACAATGACTTATAGAACAGCCAATAAAGACATTAATCCTTCCGATTTTCTTCATATTCATCCCGAAGATGCCATTTGCATAAAAATAAAAGAAGGGAATAAGGCTAGAGTTTTAAGCAAATATGGAACAGCATTTTTGAAAGTTAAAATTGATGACAGTGTTCGAAAAGGGGAATGCTTTGCGACTTTCAATAATTCAGAAGTGTTTATAAATAGAATAACAGGATCTTTTAGGGATAATTATGTACAAACGCCTGAATATAAGGTAACGGCTGTAAGGATAGAAAAAATAAAGTAGCATTTTCATGGTTTGGTTTCATTTTTAAAAATATTATATGATTTCCGTCAAAAATAATACAGATCATCATCTTTCGGATTATGAAAAAGTCCAAGCTTATTTTTCATGGGATAAAATAGTACCAGATACAGAACCTTCAACATTGAAGCCTAATGAGAATATTAGGGAAAGACTAAGGATAGACTCGTTTGATGCTTTACAATTTATTATAGCTCTAAACGAAAAATGGGGAATTGAAATTCCTGAGAAAGATTATGGAAAAACAAATACTTATTAGAGGATTTATTGTCTTAATATTATTCATAGAATAAAATGAAAGGATTGTTTAAACTTGGAAGCGTTGCAGGGATAGGTATTTTTATACATTGGACTTTTGTTTTCCTAATATTGTTTATTGTTTTTGTGAATTATAAACACGGTCAAAATTCAATGCAGGCAGTATGGTCGGTATTGTTTGTTTTGTGCGTTTTTATAACCGTTGTTTTACATGAATTAGGCCATGCTCTTATTGCAAAAAGCTTTAATATAAAGACTAAAAGCATTACACTTTTGCCGATAGGTGGAATTGCACGGCTGGAGCGGTTACCTGAAAAACCTTCAGAAGAATTTTTCGTTGCCATTGCGGGGCCACTTGTGAACATTGCTTTGGCACTAATAACGTATTTTTTTATTTACATTCCTCATGATTCAGATGAATTGGCTTCTCAATTATCGAGTGGTGTAAACGCCAATAATTTTTTTCTAAATTTCTATATAGTAAATTTTACTTTGGCAATTTTTAATCTGATTCCTGCTTTTCCAATGGATGGCGGAAGGATTTTAAGAGCATTACTCGCTCTTAGACTGGAACGAAGTGCAGCGACTAAAATTGCTGTTCGTTTCGGTCAGTTTATTGCTGTAGTTTTTGTTTTTTTAGGCGTTCTGTATAATCCTTTTTTGATTTTGATAGGTTTGTTTGTTATTTTTTCTGCTCAGATGGAGGCAGAGTCGCTTATTTTCAAAAATTTGCTCAAGGGATATACGGTAAGGAATGTAGTTATGAAAGAGTACAAAACGATAGAAGCCGACGAACATTTAAAAAATGCAATCGCCATTATCTTGCATAGCGAACATAAGAAGTTTTTGATAACGCAAGATAATAGGATTGTGGGAACACTAAACAAAGACCAAATCATAAAGGCCCTTTCAGAAAAGGGAGATGAAGCACTTATTTTTGACGTCATGGATAGGGAATTATCCTATATTGATATAAATACACCCTTAGAAAATATAATAGAGAGAGTCTATGAAAAAAAATCAGCTGTTTTGTTAGTCAAGGAAAAAGATGAACTTGTGGGAATTTTAGAGGCTGATAATTTATCGGAATTTGTTTTGATAAATTCAATAAAATCAAAACAGGATTAGTCAAATGAATGCGATGAATTGTCATAAAAAAATGGTTGTTTCTAGATGGTAATTATTACTTTTTTTGTAAATTTATAGTATAATTTTTTACTTATAAAAAACTGATTATTAGTATTTTGTATTGTTTTTGTTTAGTCTTTATACCTGATTTAAAATGAATTTTTTTACTTCAAAAAATAAAAAAAATGGGGAATGGATTCAAAAGGACATGAAAAATAAAATTCCGAAATTGGAAAAGAAAAGTGTTTTTATTCCAAGACAGAATGAATTGTTTTTTGGTCATTCCGTGAAGAGCTGTTAGTTAGTAACTAGCAACGGAGCCGTGAGTCACTGCTCTGTAATTGAATGCTTTTTCAAGCACAGGCTTTAAAAGGTCTCCGCAGAGCTCTGCCCTTTTAAACCTGTTTCTTAATTGGGCTGTGGGATATAAAATCTCACAGTCCATTAATGATTTTTATGTTATGGATTTTGAGCAATACAGTTACACTTTTTCGAAAGAAGCCTTAAAGTCGGGCTACACTAAACAGGAAATTGATCGTTGTCTAAATTATGCAATGGTTTTATTTTCTAATAATGTTCCGGTTATCTATAATGCATCCCATTTGGCTCAGTTGGTTGGCTACAAAAAAGAATATCTAAAGAAAGCTACACTCTACACGAACAACTTCTATAGAAATTTTGAAATCGTTAAAAAGAACGGTGGTAAAAGGCTTATCTCTGAACCGTTGCCTAGTTTGAAAGAGATTCAGCTTTGGATTCTTAAAAACATATTGTATAAAATTCCCGTTGACCCTGTTGCTAAAGCCTATAAACCCAATGTGAAAATTATTGAAAACCTTAGATTTCATCGAAATCAGCCTAAGGTATTGACATTGGATCTTCAAAATTTTTTTCCTTCTATAAAAATAAATGCAATCCAAAATATCTTTCGGGATTTGGGTTATTCAAAATTTATCTCAAGATTACTGGCAAAATTATGCACCAAAAATGATGAGTTGCCGCAAGGAGCCCCTACAAGTCCTTATCTCTCTAATTTAATTTTTAAAAACGCTGATGCTTTGATTTTTGATTTTTGCAAACAAAGAAAGATACGATATACCCGATATGCTGATGATTTGTGCTTTTCGGGTAATTTTGACGAGAAAGAACTGTTAGAAAAAGTGATTGATGTTGTGGCAGAAATGAGTTTTAGTATAAACATGGTTAAGACAAAACTTATGTTTCCCAATACAAGACAAACGGTAATAGGTGTTGTAGTCAATGAGAAACCGCAAGTAGTGTTTCATAAACGTAATGCTTTAAGACAAGCAATCTATTATATCAAAAAATTTGGTCTCAATGAGCATCAGGAATATAAAGGCATAAGACAAAAAAATTATTTGGAGCATTTGTTGGGAAAAATAAATTTTGTGCTTCAGATAAATCCTAAAGACACTGAATTTCTTAATTACAAAGATTTTTTGATTGATTTAAAAAAGAGAAATGAACAGGGAAAACAAGTAATTATTGATTAAAAAAAAATGTAAGTACCTTTTTTTGAAAAATTTTTAATGGTGTCTAAAACATATTTCCAGACTATTATTTTCGAAGTTTTTATTCAAAAAATATCTTATAATAACCCGTTGGTTGTAATTATTTGAAGTAAAATAAATGGATTAGACATTGGTCAAGATGCTGAAATTCAGTATCTTGAAGTCGCTAAACAAACCAATATCCATGTCAAATATAGTAAAAAAATATTTTAGAGTTTTAGAAGTTATAAGTTCTTTGAATTGTCATTTAGAATATAAATCAGATGTTG
>Ga0207975_100735_pt1 | contig 13628 bp, 16 predicted proteins | sample LakWasMe91_HOW11_2_FD_183913 | JGI IMG/M metagenome (GOLD analysis project Ga0207975, IMG submission 183913) | Freshwater sediment methanotrophic microbial communities from Lake Washington under simulated oxygen tension - Sediment Metagenome... | ecosystem: Environmental > Aquatic > Freshwater >...
TCCAGTGCATACCCTTTGGCTTTGCTCCGTCTGGTAGTGCTATTCCTGCCCCCCAACCTAAACGAACCCGTATCTTGTCGGCTTTCCGGTAAAGTCTGTATGTGCGGCTTTCACGCTCCGACTTATATGCCAGCTTGAAACAATTCCTACAGGCACATTGACCGCCGGACAGATAAAGAACGCCTACGCGCCCACTGCAATACTCACACCTAAACCAATGCCGAACGCCGCCATAATTACAGGCTGTCTGTGTGAGTTGTACCGTATGCTCCACCGGCTTGCCGTTTAACGTGTACCTGAACCGGACAGAACCATGCAACCGATCTGCTGCGCCCAGGTCTTTTACCTTAACGCTGATCACTTGGTTGGTTGTCCGTTTGCTCATTTTTATATTTACCCAAATCATTAAGGAGTTTTAACCAGACATTGCGCGCCAAATGCACAGAAACCTTGTCCCACATATCGCCTAAAGCCTTGCCGGTACTGAGTTTTACTGTCCCATTAATGCGCGCCAACTGCGAATCATACGTCACCTCATTTGCTATCCCCCGACCTGTTTTAATCTTCATTTTGCAGAAACAACAATTTGCCAATTTCGGCCGCCGTGTCCTTGTTGCCTAATTGTCGGCTGTTTTTGGCTTTAATAAAAAGCATAGGATGGTAAATAATAGGTACATCCCTTATGCTGAACACTGAAGGCAAAAAACAGCTATCATAAGCTATTGATTCGTATGAAATGGCGTTCATATTATGAACACCTGTTCACTATACGGCATGACTTGTTCAGCATACGGCATGAAGCGTTCATATTATGAACAAGCAAATCAATTTCCATCTTTCCAGTTTCGCCATTCATCGGTAGGTTTTTGGTCGTTATAATCACGAAAGGTAAGTCGCCACTTTCTCGCCAATTGCTTATTGAAATGGCCTTCCAGCATCAGCTTTATGAAGCCGTGAGACTCTAACTCTCTAAGTGCTTCGTGTGCCTTGCCTCGGCTACAGCCTACCCGGTTCTGAGCCTCGGTAACGCTGTAGGCTATGGGTTCATACATCCTCCAGTGGGTTTGCATCAAGACCAGCAATTTAACCGCGTTGCCGCTCAATTGCTCATAAGCGGCAGAACGGATCATTTCAACATCTTGGGCGATGTATTGCCTTTTCCTTAATGCCTTTGCCATCTTAGCCACCTAAAACCTATCATGACCTTGTGATAACCCGCCACGGCTACACCTTCGCCAGCAAAACGTAAGAGGCCACCCGGTGCTTGGCCTTGCCGGTATCGCCGGTTGTCCAGTGGGTTTTGATATTGTGTCCTGCTTCGCGTAGTTCTTGAATACGCGCGGCCGGGTGCAGTATGTCCAGCTCTTCACGCGCCTGTAAGGTGGTAATGGTCGCGGTTTGCAGCCACGCTAGAAGCCTAGCGCATTGCTCATTAAGGTCAGTTGAATAGTTTTTTTGGGTCATCGGATTATCTCCAAAGCCGGATATGCAGCCGCGCCATCAATGAGTAAAATACTCTTGCGGATTGATGAAACGGATTGCATAGAGCCCCGACTTTTTTAAATTAAAGTTCGGGTTTTTTTGTGTCTGCTGTTTGGAGCGCTCGGTTTTGTGCCGACGATTGATAAAGGCCTCTAACCGGTTCAGCCAAAGCAAAAACCGCCTGCTTCACTTTTTGATAGGTGGTTTTGTGGTCTAAATTTGCCGTAACGCACCGCTGGACAATATCCCCGGCAATCACATTGGCCGCTGTAACTTGAGCTTTTAATCTTGGCGGCAAGTCCGGCCGCTGGCCTGCCTCTAAGCAAAACGCCTTGTTGATGAGCTTATTAAAATTCATGTGCAATAAGCTTTCTTTAACTTGACTCCCGTTCTGGTGCTCCCTGTCAGCCAAGGCTTTTACGTTATCATGCAGCTCGTGATAAAAAGGTAAGTAGTCCTCGATGGTCTGTTGATGTTTTCTGAATCTCGAAAAGGCTTTGACCAGTTCAACTTTAAGGTGCTTTGTGCGCTTGGTGTTGCGGGTCAGGGTCAGTAAAAAATAGGACTGGTCTTCATTGAGTAGTGCAATTCGCGTTGATTTGGCAAAACCGCCGTGTTGCAAGGACTCACCCTTTCGCGTTTCAAACGCGAGTCGGCCAAACTCTTCAAACTCAAGTTTGTTTTTATCAACTAACGCAATTGCATTTTTATGTTGAATACCTAAGTTATCGGCCATTGCCAGGCTATCAACTCGCGCCTCGTGTTTTTTATCGATTAGAGCAATGACATTCATGCTGTATCGCCCAGTTCAACGATCAAGGCTCTTATTGATTCCACTGTCCAGGCCGTTGTTCTTTCGCCCAGTTTTACGGGTTTTGGGAATTTGCCGGACTTAACGCCGTTTAAGAACGAAGTGCGGCCTATGGGGATTAATGCAGGGGTATTGGTTTTCTTATTGCCTACGATCTGCCAGACTCGTAAAAATCCGGTTTCCGGCAGTTGGTGGTTTTGATGTGGGATTAAATATTCTGGTTTGAGTGGCGTTGCTTGCGTAAATTTTGTCATCAGTACTCCCTATATTTTGCATATTTGCAAAGTATCGCCGGAACCACAAAAAGTATCGACTAAGGAAGCGCGGGAGGTAAGGTGTTATATTAAAGTTTATCAAAGTGCAACTAGAGTCAACAAGGTGCATATATACCTTGACCGCCTAGCGTCTCATGTAACAAAATATTACAGTCTTACAATCCAGTTGCTTTCACTTAAAATATTTTTGTGATACTGGGTGTTGCAAATATGTAAGATTAAAATTCAACCCCTAAATAATCTCTACTTCCTACGGTGTCTGATTATTTAGGGGTTTTTTTATGCGCTGACAATCAGTGCAGTTCCATTATGCACCAATTGTCTCAATTTTACGGAAATATCTAGTAGCGAAATCCTGTAAAAATAGAAACATGTTATTGTTTCTGTTATCATTTATTTTGCACTTTCTGATATTAAAACCTATTTAACTAATTAAAAATTAACACATATAAAAAAAATCAATATTTACAAAAAAAAATCAATATTTACAAAAAAAAAATCAATATTTACAAAAAAAAAATCAGTAATCACACAAAAAATCAGGGAAAAATCACGACGTACTCGGCAATCGTTGCCGAATAGACATAGAATTCCGTGGAACAATATGTTTCACAGGGGGCTATATTGTTAAAAATTTCTCGATCTTCTTGAACGGTATCACCTGCGCGCCATTCTTCAATCCGTCCAGATAATCCGCCCATTGCTGCATCATCCGTCGACGCTCATCCAGATATTGCGCCCGGTTATAAGCAGCCCGAACATGGTCTTTGGGTGCGTGTGCTAATTGCCTTTCGATTGCGTCAGGACTCCAGCCTTGTTCATTAAGCAGGGTTGATGCTGTTGTCCTGAACCCGTGGGCGGTCATTACCTCGGAATCATAACCAAGTGACTTTAACGCTGTCCTGATTGTACCATCCGACATAGGCCGACCATCGCCACGGCTTGAAGGGAAAACATATTGACCTGCACCTGTTAGCGGCTTGATTGCCGCTAGTATTGCGAGTGCTTGAGTTGATAACGGCACGATGTGATGAAAATCTGTTTTGGATATATAGGGCCGCCACTCACGCGCATCTAAATCAATATCTGACCATAATAACTGGCGTATCTCGCCAGGGCGTTGGAATACCAGCGGTGAAAATCTAAATGCGCATTGAACGACGAAAGTGCCGTTATAGTTGCTTATGTCTCTGAGAAGCTGGCCCACCTGAATTGGGTCGATAATTGCGGCGCGATGCTTAACTTTTTGGGCGGGTAGCTGCTTTGCTACGGGTTGAGCCGGGTCGTAGTCGGTGAAGTTATGAACAATGGCATAAGCGAATATAGAGCTTATTTCGCCACGTAGCCTGTGTGCTGTCTCAAGCTGTCGTTTCTCGATTAGCGGCTTTAGTATCGCCAGTATGTCGGACGACTTAATCTGGTTGATTGCCATATCACCAAGCGTAGGGAATGCCAGACGCTCAAGTCTTGAGGTTTTCTTATATTGGGTTGTCGATGCAGTAAGGTGTTCGACTGACTTCAACCATTGCCCGGCTAAGTCTGCAAAACTGTTTAGTATCGGCAGGCCATCAGCCCCGCGCTCATTATTCAACTCTGAAAGTTGCCGGGCTTTTTTAATTTCGCTTTTGATCTCGATAGGGTCGAGGCCCTTGGCGATATTCTCGCGGGCTTTTACCGCTTTGCCTCTTGCGGCTTCTAAGGTTACGCCGGGATAAACGCCTAGTGATGTTTTTTTTCTTTTCTTGTCGAATGTGTAAACGAACAGCCACGACCGTGTTCCGCTTTTGCCGACGAGCAAATATAGCCCACCGCCATCATTAAGCATGTAGTCTTTTTCTTTGGGCTTGGCCGCCCTGTAAACTGTATCTTTATGGATTTGAGTAGCCATTGTGTGCCTAAAGTGTGCCGTTTTTTTAGGCACTATAACAAACGGCACGATTAACGGCACACTTTTGGGTGAATATTGCTGTATTTCGTTGTATTTCGCTGGACAATAAAAAACCCGCGAAGCCTTACGGCTTGCGGGTTTTTGTAGTTCTTTGCACGGCTCTGAACCAATGTTTGGTACCGAGGGCCGGAATCGAACCGGCACTGAGTCACCCCAACCGGATTTTGAATCCGGCGCGTCTACCAGTTCCGCCACCCCGGCAAAGAACGTGTATTATAGGCAACGTTTATCAATAATGCTAGTTTTATTTAAGGTGTATTTGGACGCTTAACCTGATAATATCGCCCGCTATGAAAAAAAGTGATTTTAACTACCAGTTACCCGAAGCGTTAATTGCGCAAAAACCCTTGGCAGAACGCGATGCAAGTCGTTTGTTATGTATGGAACGTAATATCGGAGGGATAGTCGATCGGCAATTTACCGATTTAATCGACTTGATCGACGAGCGTGATCTGCTGATTTTTAATGACACCAAAGTGATTCCGGCCAGGCTGTTCGGCACAAAACAAAGCGGCGGTAAGGTCGAGATTCTTATCGAGCGCATTCTGGATGAACACCATGCCATTGCTCATGTCAGAGCGAGCAAATCGTCGAAAGCCGGTACCTTAATAGAGTTGGAGAAGGGCTATTACTGCGAAGTATTGGGCAGGGCTGACGATCTGTTTCAGTTGGAATTTAAGGGCGATAACAGTTTGCTCTCTATATTGGAGCAAATCGGCCATATTCCATTGCCGCCTTATATTACCCGTGAAGATGATCAATCCGACTTGACCCGTTATCAGACGGTTTTTGCCAGAGCGGCGGGAGCCGTTGCCGCGCCCACCGCAGGTCTTCATTTTGATCAAGCCATGATGGAAAAGCTTAAAGCCAAAGGTGTGCAAAGCGCTTTTGTGACTTTGCATGTCGGCAGCGGTACTTTTCAGCCGGTCAGGGTGGAAAATTTATCCGAACATTTAATGCACAAGGAATATTTTGTCGTGCTGCCGGAGACGGTGGCGGCCGTTCAGCAAGCTAGGGCAAGGGGAGGGCGGGTTATCGCCATAGGTACGACGGCGGTCAGGGCGTTGGAATCGGCGTCCAAAAGCGGCCTACTTGAAGCCGGTTTTGGTGACACCGATTTGTTTATTACTCCCGGCTATCAATTCAGGTCGGTCGATGCGATGCTGACCAACTTTCATTTGCCCGAGTCTACCTTGCTGATGCTGGTCTCAGCGTTTGCCGGTTACGAGCATATTATGAACGCCTATAGCCATGCTATCGATCAATCTTACCGATTCTTCAGTTACGGCGATGCGATGTTTTTGGGGTAGTTTATAAAGGGCTTGGGCTGAACGGATTGCTGAAAACGCCGGTCCGACCGGTTTGTTATTGTGTTGAAAAATGCTCCGCAATTGGAGAGGTAATCGTTAAACAAGCTGTTTTCGCATCATTGACGTCGTGTGCAATAAAGATATTATTTCCTGCCTATGAATATCTGTTGTAGGGCGTGCCGTGCGCGCCTTGGTTTATAAGGCGCGCCCTACGTTTTCACGGACAATGCGCAACATCTTTTCACCATAAGGGCTTGGTACGACCTTCCACTTTGGTACATTGCGATCCCTGAGGGAGGAGTCCGCCTCTTATTCTGCAGCCCTATTTGCTAACCTGGGCAATCCAGTCTTGCAGGTTGTAATAGTTGGTGATGCGGGCCACTTTGTCGTCACGGATTTCAAAAAAAGCACCGGCAGGCAAGCGGTATTTTTGCCCCTGCGCGGCGGGCAAGCCTTCGTCGGTTTTAATGTACTCACCCAGTACTACAAATTCGGCAGCTGCACGTTTGCCGTCGGCTGTCGCCATGATGACCATGTCGACCAGCTGTTCCTTGTAATTGTTGTTCATGCAAGCCATAAACTGCGTGAATGCTTCTTTGCCGATTTCCCGTTTGCCCTGATTGATGTCGTGGATGACATCGTCGGTCAGCAGATTAAGAAAAGTATCCATGTCACCGCCGTTGAATGCGGCATAGTATTGTTCTATCAGGTTGATACTGTCTTGGTTCATAGTGAACTCGCGGTTAAGTTTAAAATAAAAAATGTTAGCCGAGCAGGGCGCGCACGGCACGCCCTACGCTAAGTAACGTTGATAAAATAATGCTGCCATATTTTATCAATCTTTTTCCCAATTATCCCGCAAGGTCACGGTGCGGTTAAATACCAGTTTGCCGTTAACGCTGTCTATCGCATCAAAGCAAAAATAGCCTGTTCGTTCGAATTGATAGCGGCTTTCCGGTTGCGGATTAGCCAAACTGGCTTCGACTCTGCAATCGGTCAGGACTTCCAATGACTCGGGGTTTATCGCGTCCAGGAAGTTTTCTTCATTGTCAGGGTTAGGCACGCTGAATAAGCGGTTATACAAGCGTAGCTCCGCCGGTTGCGAGTGCTGCTCGGAAACCCAGTGGATCACGCCTTTGACTTTGCGGCCTTCGGGGTTTTTGCCCAAGGTGTCGGGGTCGTAGCTGCACCGCAGTTCGGTGATGTTGCCGTCGGCATCCTTGATGATTTCGTTGCATTGGATAACGTAAGAACCGCGCAAACGGACTTCGCCGCCCGCTACCAAACGCTTGAATTTCGGCGGTGGGATTTCGGCAAAATCATCCCGTTCGATCAATATGACTTTGGCAAACGGCACGATGCGTTTGCCCAGCTCAGGTTTTTGCGGATGATTGCCGACTTCCAGCTGTTCCGTTTGGTCTTCCGGATAATTGTCGATAACCACGCGCAACGGCTGTAAAACCGCCATGGCTCTGGGCGCATTATCGTTTAAATCTTCGCGGATACAGTATTCCAGAACACCCATTTCTATCCATGAGTTTTGTTTGGTCAGGCCGATGCGCTCGCAAAAATCGCGTATCGATTTAGGCGTAAAGCCTGCGCGGCGCAAACCGGCGATGGTCGGCATACGCGGGTCGTCCCAGCCGCCCACGTGTTTTTCGGTAACCAACTGGTTCAGTTTGCGTTTGCTGACGATGGTGTATTCGAGCTGCAAACGGGCAAATTCGATTTGTTGCGGATGGGACGGTGTTTTAACTTGATCCAGCACCCAGTCGTAAAGCAGGCGGTGATCTTCAAACTCCAGCGTACACAGTGAATGGGTGATGCCTTCCAGCGCGTCGGAAATGCAGTGGGTATAATCGTACATCGGGTAGATGCACCAGTCGTTGCCGGTGCGCTGATGATGCACGCGGCGAATCCGGTACAGCGCCGGGTCGCGCATGTTGATGTTGGGCGAGGCCATGTCGATTTTGGCGCGCAACACATATTGGCCGTCGGCAAATTCGCCGGCGCGCATGCGTTTAAATAAATCGAGATTTTCCGCTATTGAGCGGCTACGGTCGGGGCTCTCCTTGCCGGGTTCGGTCAAGGTGCCGCGGTATTCCCTGATTTGTTCGGCGGACAAGCTGTCAACATAGGCTTGGCCTTGTTCGATCAGTTGCACGGCGTAGTTGTAAAGTTGCTCGAAATAATCCGACGCGTGGTGCAATTCCGACCATTCAAAGCCCAGCCACTGTACATCGCGTTTGATCGCTTCCACATATTCGTCGCTTTCTTTCTCGGGGTTGGTATCGTCAAAACGCAGATTGCAGGCGCCGTTATTTTCGGCGGCGATACCAAAATTCAGGCAGATCGATTTTGCATGACCGATATGCAGATAACCGTTAGGTTCAGGAGGAAAGCGTGTGACAACTTTACCGTTGTTTTTGTTGTCTTTAAGATCATTGGCAATGATCTGACGGATAAAGTTTGACGCAGGTTGGTTATCGTTTGTGGACATTGTCTATGTTGGATGCGTTATTGAAGAGGATTTGTGTCAAAAGGCGTGATTATACATTGAATGATTGCTGTGGAGCTATTCGGAAACCAGCGTCTCTATCCGGTAAAAGCCTTCATTGTTATTACCCAGAACCTCGGCCAGCCAAGGCAAGACCTGTTTCATTTCAGCCGCTAGAGTCCAGGGTGGATTGATCACGATCATGCCGCTGGCGGTCATGCCGTGTTCGTTGCTGTCCGCGCGTATGCCCAGCTCAAATAACTGCACATTGTTGATGCCGCTGGCTTTTATGGCGCGCTCCAGTTTCTGGTTGCGGCTGCGTTCGATGACCGGATACCAGAGGGCGTAAGTGCCTGTAGCGAAGCGTTTGTGCATGGCGACCAGCGTTTCAACAACTTGCTGGTAATCGCTTTTTATTTCATAAGAAGGGTCGATCAGTACCAGTCCCCTGCGCTCGAACGGTGGCAATAATTTTAAGCAGTCTGTTAAACCATCGGCATGAAAGACATTGATGCGCTTGTCTTTATTGGCTTCGGCGGTTAATAGCTTTATTTCGGTATTATGCAATTCGAATAAACACAGGCGGTCTTTGTCGCGCAGTAATTGTTTGGTAATTAACGGCGAGCCGGGGTAACGGGTTAATTTGTCCGGGCTGTTAAAGCGTTTGATAAGGCTGACATAGCGGGCAACGCATTCAGGTAAGTCCTTACGTTGCCATAACTTGGCGATACCGTTTTCAAATTCACGGGTTTTTAATGCGTATTCACCATCCAGTTCGTATTTTCCGGGGCCTGCATGGGTATCGATACAGCAGAAAGGCTTGTCTTTTTTTGTTAAGTATTCAAGGTTTTGTATCAGGACGATATGTTTTAAAACATCGGCAAAATTGCCTGCATGAAAGGAGTGTCGGTAGCTGAGCATGGTGGGTTTAATTATTTAGAGTACTTTGTCGAATATCGTCATGCCTATTTCAAAAGCAATCAGCCAGATAATGATCCATTCCAGTATTGTTGAGTGTCTATGTTTTTGCTCGTCTGCCAGCATTTCAAATAATTCATGGATGGTTTCCAGCTTTTTTGACAATACGGCAGTTCGTTGAGCTATTTCCAGGTATTTTGCGGTGATCCCGTAAAAGGCTTCATATTCAGGATATTCCCAAAAGAAATCAGGCGTATCCAGCAAATCATAATTCAAAATAATGTCGCTTTTGGTTAAAAACAGCTGTCCGCGGATTTTCGCGATTTTATGACGACTTAATTTGATTCTTCCGTTTTCAGCCAATGACTTGGGAATGTAGTTGGTATTGTTGATGGTGGTTATGGCATTGGTTTCAAAAGAGGCCAGCTTAATCGATTGCGCCATGCCTTGGGATAAGGCAAATATCAGGATAGGGTCCGAAGACTCGATTTCAATATGATCTTCAATAATGCGGGTGCTTGGGCAATCGAGAGTAAAAGTGAAGTGGTCTTCCTCCGGGGAAGTCAGCGGATTTTCCGCATGATCCAATAATAACTGATGGAGTTTGGCCTGCTGTTCCGAGCTGACATTCCAATGCACAACAGCGCCATAAGCAAAGACAATCGACCAGGATTGATTATCCTCAATCAGTAATGCGCCTTTAATAATCCTTATCAGCGTTGAGTCCGAGAGCAGTTTGGCCAAGGCGCTAATATCAAAACTCTGCGCCAGGCAATAAGCTACACAATTTTTTATGGACTGATTCTCAGACATAAAGTGCTCTCAAAAGTTAAGGTTAGTGTAACGGCGAGGTGAGTAGGGCGTGCCATGCGCGCCCCACACAAGCTAACTATTACTCGGAAATTTTTACCAGCCAGCCGTTTTCGCCATTACATCTTGGATTTTTGGCATTAACCTTGATATTGATTCTTGCTGTTGTGTTAACTAAATTGGCGGGTAAGTTACCTTTTACCAGGTAGAAAGAATCTTTATCTTCCGTAGTCACTTCAACGGGGATTGCTTTTACGGTGACTTCAATCTGTTCAGGCTTACTGACATTAAAAGCCAAAAAAGAGAACGTTGATCCCGGTGTAACGGTTGCTAAATTGGCGGGCAAAAACTTGGTCAGCTGCGGTTTTAAACAGCCACTTTCACCACCGCCGCCACCGCTGTTCGCGCCGTGTCCGCTATGATGCTCCGAGGCATTAACTGCGCTGACATTAAAGCAAGAAACTATAAAAAAGAGGGCTAGTAGTCTTGGTGTTTTCATAGGATTACCTTTTAATTATTATTTTTGTCGTGATCAGTATAAGGCTAACTTTTGTTATGTGGCTGAAGCAGGAAAGTCGCCAGGCTAAATCGCCTCTACACGGCTAATTATATGCATAAATGTGGTTTCATCATAAAACATTGGAATAGTCCTGTTCCAGCTGCCGGAAATTCATTGACGACATGAAACGGCTGAAACTTAGCCATGATGAAAGTCCCATCAGGTCTTTAAACTGCGGCGGCAGAAAGCGCGGCGCAATCACCGTGCCTTCTTCAACCAGATCGACCAACACTTTCATATCTTCGATCATGGTTTTGCCGCAAAACAGCAACGGGATACGATCCGGTTTGCCCTTGCTGACGGCCAGACGCATGAAGTTATAGGTCAGCACGAAGCCTTTGATATAGGTCAGGTCCTTGGTAAACGGCATGCCGTCGGAGCAGCTGCCCCTGAATACCCGGCTGCTGAGCGTATAACTTTCTTCCTTGTCCAGGCCTTTATCCCTAAAGAATTCAAATATATCCATAAAGTCCGCGCCTTCTTCGGCAAGCGTGATGGCGCGCACCCGGTTGATCAGGCGCATCAGCCGGTTAGGTGTTGAACTGAAGGTTAATATTTCCATCAATACCGCCAGTCCTTCCTGAGTAATGGTCGCGGACGGCGGTCCCTTGCCGAGAAAGGTGCAATAAGGTTGAGCTAAACCGTTCAGGGTGGTGCCCAAGTGTACCCATATTTCGTGAACTTCAAGCACACGCAGATCGCGCATGTTGAACAACGCATCGGCGCGCAATTTAATGTAATCGGTACCGGCGGCGGCATCGGCGACGATACCGTCGCTCAGCATGGCGCGCAGGCCATCGCCGGGAAATACGGCCTCTATTTTTTCGTTAAGGATGGCTACCGCATCCTTGGCGTTGATGGTTTTGGGCTCTTCGACCAGAAAATCCAGTTTCAGCAGTTGTGACAGGGTCCCTTCCATCATGCTGCCCAGATCGGCAATGGTCGGATCGCCGACATGAAAAACGTCCTGGGATGAGCCGTATAATTCTTGGGAAATATTGGAGAAGGTCGGCTTTCCTCTGGCCTCCAGCATACGCACTACGTCCAGATATTCCTTGCAAATCCGGCGCATGATCACGCTGAGCGGGTTGAGCTGGCCGAGTTTACGCATTAAATCGCGCTCAATCTGGAAAAACTCTTGTTTCTTTTCGTTCGGATCAAAGCCTAACGGGCGATTTTGATAATAATCCGGCGTTACGATCGGCGATTTTTTGCAGTTGCCGTCAAAAAAAGCCTGCTTGATATTATCATCCCATTTGATCGCATCAAGTATGCGGATCGGCTGTTGAGCTTTGACGATCCGATCCGACAGCGTTTTGACTTCGGTCAGATAAGCGGAGGGTTTAATGGCTTTTTTGCGCATGAGTGTCGTCCGTTAGCGGTGCAGCGTTGTAGGTAAGAAAAAATCATTCACCACGAAGGACACGAAGATCACGAAGTTTTATGTTCTTCGTGGTAAATGAGAAATCTACACTTTTTTATTTTGTTACAAGGCTTCCGGTCGATTATTTACCTTACTAGGGATCAGTCGTACCAGCAGCGAAACCACACCCAGTATATCAATAGATTGGCAAAGCCCAAGGGAATTCCGACACGGGCAAACTCAAAAAAACCGAGGGTAGCTTCATGCTTTTCGGCATGCTGAATAATAATCACATTACTGGCGGCGCCCAAAATCAGCAGATTACCGGCGATAGTGCTGCCGGCCGCCAGGGCCATCAGCGATTCGGGGCTCGGCAATTGCTCCTGCATTGCTCTACCTCCTGCATCCATGCAGTCGTCGGATTTGTCAGCATCGGCAAATACAGCGCTACCAGCGGCACATTGGAAATCAACTGACTGAGCGAAGCGCTGAGCAGCATGATAGCCGGAATGGTCGTCAGGTCTATGTGCAATTCATTAACCTGTTGCTGCATGATGCCGGTTTGCCAGACGCTGGACATCAACACAAACATGGCCGCAAAAAACAGCAAGGTTGACCAGTCCAGACTTCTTAATAAGTGCAAGCGGGCAGTGCTGAACAAGATCGGCGGTAACGCGGCGATAAGGGCGATATGGCTTAATTTAAGCTGCATCGTGCTGTGCATGGCGGACAGAATGATGTTAAGTGTTATTAATCCGATCAACAAAAACAAGGAAGCTTGGGCCAGTTTTTTATCCAATAATTCGACCGGGTTATGGGTAAGCGGCATAGCGGTGATGAAGTGTTGCCGATAAGCCAGACGTAAAACCAGGTAAGTGACAGCCAAATTAATCAGCGTAGGGATGCCGAGTGCCTTAAAAAAAGTCAGAAAAGGCGCGGGTAATCCGCCTTGACTGGCGATCAGGAAATTTTGGGGGTTGCCGAGAGGGCTCATCACGCTGCCGATAGTAATGGCATAAGCCAGAGTCAATAACAGCAACTTGCTGTCGATGTTGTGTTCCCGAGCCAGGCGCAACACCAGCGGCGTGCCTATAATGGCAAGCGTATCGTTCATCAGCAGCGCAGAACTCAAGGCCGCACCGAACAAAATGCCGCAAACCAGTTGCGGCACGGATGTCATCCGGTTAAATAAATGATAGGCGAGGGCGTACAGGTAGCCGCTGGCGACCAGCGCCTGGCCGACGACAAACATGCCGAATAGAAACAGCATGACATTAAAATCGATGGCCTTTAGAGCATCAAGTCCGCTAATCGCGCCGGTAGCCAATACCACCGCTGCGCCGCAGGTCATGGATTGCCAGATCCTGATATTAAAATGGCCGATTTTACGCACGGCGATTAATACAAATACCGCAAGCAGAGTCAGTACCGATAGGTTCATTTTGTTCCTGATGATGGGGCGGTTTTAAAAAATATTAATAGTTTCATAATGCTACACACGCAGTACCGGAAAGATATTTATGTATGAAATATTTAAGGATACTTAAGATTAGTTTAAGATTAAATGACGAAAATAGCGCATCTGTATTAACACGTATAATGTATGAGCGCGAGTGCAACCGACCATGAATGAAAGTGACATCATTTCATCACGA
>Ga0207975_100737_pt1 | contig 13556 bp, 11 predicted proteins | sample LakWasMe91_HOW11_2_FD_183913 | JGI IMG/M metagenome (GOLD analysis project Ga0207975, IMG submission 183913) | Freshwater sediment methanotrophic microbial communities from Lake Washington under simulated oxygen tension - Sediment Metagenome... | ecosystem: Environmental > Aquatic > Freshwater >...
TCCTGCGCAGCATTTAGGATTAAAGATGTTGTTCAGAGCATACGTAACCTTTGCATTCGATCTTGCTCTGGGTCATTCCCCTGATGACGGTGAAGGTCTTGCCCTGCGGTTTATGGGCTCTCGGCAGAGGAGGGGTTGCCACATAAGCAATCGTCTCGGCTTGATCTAATACGGCTCTGTCGGTCGGATTGCGCAAGGCGAGCTGAATGGAACCTTGCTCTTGCCCTTTGAACACCGCTTCCGCCTGTTGCGGGGTCATCTCTAAAGTGACCGAGCGAACCACAATGGGCTTGTTCTTATCGCCGGCCGCCGCCTCCTGATCCACGGCCAAGACTCTGACGTCCTGAACTATGGTTTCCGTGCGAACCTCCTGGCTCGCTCCAGGCAGCTTTTGGGCGGCCAGCACATCGACATGGTTGTCCGGCAGCAAAAATCCGCCCACGCCGCTGACGTCATTGACACGCACGGTGAAGGCGCGCTTATTTTCGGGAAAGCCCAGGGAAAATATATTTCCGCCTTTGGGGTCAACCACACGACGGGTATTCATCGGTTCGTCTGTGAACACGTTATTGATCGCGACTTTGCCGACAACCTGGGACTTTTCCGTAAACATGTCTTTGGTTACGGTGTCTTTCGGCCAATCTTTTTCAGTCACATCGGTTTCCCCAACTTGCTTCCATTGGGGTATATCCATAGAGGCAACGATTACCTTACTGTATTGCACTTGTTGTATGTCGTCGCTTCCCAGGGATTCGACCCAACGTTGTGCGATTAAAACCGCGACGACAGCTAAAGCCAGCGCCATAAAAAAGAGCGTGAGTGTTCTACCGTTCAACATATTCTGTTCTCCTTATCTATAACAAGTGGGTTTGAGGCGGGGTGTAAAGTATCGGGTTTACAGTGTGCAAGCGGTTCAGGGTCTGAAACCGGCCGCACAAAATAACTGTTCCATGCGCATGCCAAGCGTTCGTCGGTGACTTGGTTAGCGAGACCTTGATAACGGCATTGATCCATGACCAAGCCTAACAAGTCTCTGGGTTGGCAAGGCAGCAGCGGCCGGTCTTCCCGGCGGTAAAGCTCCAGTACGTAGCGGAAGGCTGTTGCGTCGAATGCGATGGCGTGTTTCTTACACACCTGCCGCCAAATGCTTTCGTATTCTTCCGGAGCGAGGACATCGAAGCGGACTTTGTAACCGAGCCTGCGCAAGAAGGCCTCGTCGGCGAGTGCCAGCGGATTCAGGTTGGTCGAGAAAATCAGCACCACATCGAAGGACACCGGAAATCGGGTGCCGCTTCCCACTGTCAGATAGTCCTGCTTCTGTTCCAGCGGCACAATCCAGCGATTGAGCAGATCCGTACATTCAACCCGTTGCCGGCCGAGATCATCGACCATGTAGATACCGTTGTTTGCCTTCAGTTGCAGCGGCGCGAAATATTGTTTGGTCGTGGCATCGTGCGCCAGTTCCAGCATCTCCAGCGTCAATTCGCCGCCGGTGATCACCGACGGACGTCGGCAGCGGACAAAGCGCGGATCGTGACCTTCATCCAGCATGAATTGAGCCGATTTGTCCGCGCTAGCCAAGGGGTGATGAACGGAGGGGTCGAAAAACTGCACGACATAATCGCCGACCGCCAGTGCATAGGGAATCAGTATCGAATCGTCGAGCAGGCCGAGCAGCTGCATTCCGGTGTAGGTTTTGCCGGTGCCCGGCGGACCATAAACGAAGATAGGGCGGCCCGAGTGCATCGCCGGGCCTAGTTGGTCTAACACCGATTCCCTGATCACAACATCTTTGAAAACCCGGGCCATGTCTTCGCGGGTGACCACGTTGTTGTGAATGGATTGCGCCTGTACGACGCGTTCATAGAGCGCCAGCGGCACCGGCGCGTAGCCTACGTAACCGCTTTTCAACTGGGCGTCCAAGGCCAGGTTGCGTCCCCGTTCGGTCAAGCTGTAACGCAGCAGCATCGAATTTTCGTTGGGGCTGAGTATCTCAATATAGCCTGAGGTGCGCATGAAATTGAGCAGGCTTTCCAGAACCGGCCAAGCCAGCGCGGTTCGTTCGACCAATTGCTGTTGGTTGAGGATGCCGCCCCAGTAGCAATGCTTGGCCAGCAGGTCGCAAAGAAAATCCTGAGCCAGTCCGGTTTCGGCAAGATTGCGAGGTCGCGGCGCGATTTGCCGAATCGCTTCTTCCTCAAACGCCAAGGTATCGTTACGCATGGACAAAGCCTCCTAAAGTTTCAATGAAAGGATCCAATCGCCCGACCCAGGCTAGCGTCGCCAAGGTGCCAAGGGCGATGGCCAGTGCATAGGGGAAAAGCAGCGATGACGATTCCTCCGGCGCGGGCGGCACATAAGCGACCTTGCCGGTGCAGAACAGACATTTGGCCATTAAGCCGTAGCGGCGTCCGTAGTCGATCAAGCCGCCTTGCGCGGCCAGTAAGCCTAAAGCGGCAATGGAACCTGTGCCGGTCGTTAATGCCACGGCGAGCAAGCTATCCGGCCAGCCGAGAAAGGTTCCCGCCGCCGCCATCAGCTTGACGTCGCCGGCGCCCATCCAGTGCATGGCGTAAAAGGGTAAAAACAACAGCAGTCCGGTAAAAAAACCGGCTAAGCCGTTTAAGAATCCGCTTCCCCCTTGTAGCCAGCATTGCATGGTTATGCCCAACAGGGCTGCACTTGCGGTTAGGCTATTAGGGAGACGGTGACGTTTCATATCGATAACGGCGGCTGTTATCAAAACGGCTATAAGAACTCCCGTCGGTATGCTATTCAAAGTCATGTGCATATCCTTATCTAAGATTTAAGGGAAAATTGAGTGTTTTTTAAGCTTAAATTGATGATTTACACTCTAGCAAGGAAAGTGCGTTGATAAAATACGTGCGAATACTTACAAAATCAGGCATTTAACCGGGTTGTCCTTTAGTCTTCCGGCACCGGTCCGTTGCCGGTTAGACCTTCCAGGTTTTAAAAACCTGGAAGGTCTGCATGTTTGCTCTTGTTCGCGCGCTGCGTGGCAAGTCATGGGCAATATGGGACGCCGGAGTGCAGGCTTCGCCTGCAAGCGCAAGCAAAGCTTGCACTCCATCGGCGCGAGTTGTTCACGTTATTTCATGCGCACGCCTAAGCGAACGTTATTTTTGGCAAAATTCTTGGTTCGGGAAAAGCACGAATCATGTCCGGATGTTGCATTAGTTAGCTATTTAGCCGCCGGGCGGCGAGCTGCAAGGTCAATCTTTTCGGGGATCATATAAGTTAGGGAGGCGTTTCAAATTAATCTCCTCTTGGATGTATAAGGGCGCGCGTTGCGTGCGGCTGTTAGGGTTTTGAACACCCCTACGCGGCATTGTCGGCAAGTCTTATGCCCCGGTAAATGCGCTTAATCATGTAACACTAAAGCTCAGGCGTAATAGCTTTCGGGTGCCATCATGATTACGATAAAGCTGAGGGAAAAATCAAAAACAACTGTTTTTAGGAGAGGATTGCCGAGGTCCGGCTTTGCGGATGAAACGCATGTTTCATGTAGCGCTCGATTGTGTTCTGTGCCAACGACGGCGTCATTCGATCACCAAAGGCCGCAGCGCTCATCAGCGCGACCTGGCTTGGTGGCGGATTAAATCAGTTCGAGCTTTGCAAAAATCCATTTTTTTCCGCTTGCGCAGAACCCGTCGCAACTTAGTTAACCCGCCACGTCGCATTTTCAGTCGGGATGGGCAAAACGCAGCCCATCCAATACTACGCTCCTGTAAGTTGGGTGGTGATCGCGCCGATTTGTGTTGTAACGGCTCCTCCAAGAGCTGTAAAAGCGAGCGCCGCTCCCAATGTTATCAGCGTTCCTGCTACCGCGTACTCAACCATGGTCAGGCCTGCTTCGTCTTGCCAAAAGGCTTTCAATAATGTGTTTAAAGTTTTCATGATGATTCTCCAAAAGTGATAATCAGGTCGAAAATTGTTTACCCCGTCGGCACACGACCCGTCTGTGTACGGGGGTTAACTCCTTGGTTATATAAAGCTCCTTTCAGTTGACTCCAATCAGAGCAAAATCTGAGTGGATTTTTTAGTCCCAGATGCTCCAGCGTATCTCGCGTTTTAGAGAATCGCTAACTACGGCAAAGCCTCTGTGACAAATATATGTTGTTACTCGAATACGGCTGCATGGGTAATGCTAATTTTGCGCACGGTTGTCGATGAACAGATAACGCGGTACTTCTTTCCTGATTAGCTAGATGCTTCAGCCGGCACCGTCATACCGGCAGGGATGCCGGTATCCAGCGCCATGGACGGTAACTTGCCGATACCATTGCTGCATGATTTAGGCTCGATACTCGTCCATGGCTTCACATCCATGTGACTGGATTCCGGCATCCCTGCCAGAATGACGAACTTTTAGCGCTGACTGAAGCATCTAGCTAATCAAGACTTTTTTTATATAACCCTTTCGTCGCCAAACTGAAAAACCCCCTGCATCAATGCAATCTCAATTTGAAATCAATTTTACATAAAAAAATCGTTTGTTCTATTGGTGCGAATACTGATCGTGATAGTGCTTAGCGTTACCCGAATATCCATACTTTATCCTTACGCCGACGATCCTTCGTCGCCAAATTGAAAACCCCCTGCATCAATGCAATCTCAATTTGAAATCAATTTTACATAAAAAAATCGTTTGTTCTATTGGTGCGAATACTGATCGTGATAGTGCTTAGGGTATGGTCGGTAATAACTTCCCGAAACATAAACTCATCGTTATCTGCGGCTGGATGGGGCATGCCGCTCCGTTCGAAACGTTGCACGTTAGACCTTCCAGGTTTTTAAAACCTGGAAGGTCTGCATAGCGGCCTGTTGGCTGTAACAGCATGGCCCGGCAAGATTCAGGGCGTTTTTTAGCTAAAAACCAGTAAAATTACCTAGCAAGCTGAGTTTTAGGTATTTGCTTGTTATAATGGCGACAATTTTGTAACAGCATTAATTCTGATCGAGAGATTTCATGATTCAAGGTAGTATCGTAGCTTTAGTAACACCGATGGATGAACGCGGTGCGGTGGACAAGGAAAGCTTAAAAAGGTTGGTGGAGTTCCATATAACGGAGGGGACGGACGCCTTGGTCGCGGTCGGCACCACAGGCGAATCGGCGACGCTGGATGAGCATGAGCATTGCGATGTTATCAAGTCCGTGGTCGACTATGTCGGCGGCAGGATACCGGTCATTGCCGGAACCGGCGCAAATTCGACAACCGAAGCGATTAACCTGACCCGCTTGGCCAAAGAAGCGGGCGCCGACGCCTGCCTGATTGTCACGCCTTATTACAATAAGCCTACCCAGGAAGGCTTGTACCTGCATTACCAAGCGATTAGCGATGCTGTCGACATTCCGCAGATTTTATACAACGTGCCTGGGCGCACCGCTTGCGATATGTTGCCGGAAACCGTTGGCCGCTTGTCCCATGTCAAGAACATCGTCGGCGTTAAAGAAGCGACCGGCGACCTGTCCAGGGTTAAACAAATCCGCGATCTGACCGGTGACGATTTTGCGATTTATACCGGCGATGATGCGAGCAGTCGCGAGTTTTGCCTGCTGGGCGGTAACGGCAGCATTACGGTAACGGGCAATGTCGCGCCAAAACAGGTGCATGAAATGATTATGCTGGCGATAGCGGGCGATGAAGAAAACGCTTTAGCCATCGACAAAAAACTGGCCGCATTGCACAAAAACCTGTTCATTCAGTCTAACCCGATTCCCGTTAAATGGGCGGTTGCCGAAATGGGCTTGATGGGGAAGGGGATTCGTTTACCGTTAACCTGGTTAACGGAAGATTGTTTCGATGCGGTGCGTGATGCAATGCGCCAGGCTGAAGTTATTTAACACAGATTATGAAAACTCAAATCAGGTCGCTCATTATCGTTGCTGTGTTGGCCAATGTACCGGCATGCAGCACCATAAAGAATTTATTTCCGGACAAGGAAAAAGATTATCAGTTTACGACTGAAATTCCACCGTTGGTCATGCCGCCCGATCTTGCCGGCGATATAAGAGCAAAGGTTCCCGCCGCTCCGGTCGTTGAGGCAGCCGATGTTGCCGCTGCCCCGGCAACTGAAACGGCGCCGACTGTAGACCGGAAATTAATTCAGGTTGAATTGATTAACGCCGGCGAGGAAGCAAGGCGGTTGCGCATCGGCGCGCCCTCGGTAATTGCATGGCGCATGGTTGGCAAAGCCTTAAGCAGAAAGTCTGTTGAAGTGACTAATCGCAATCAGGAACAAGGACTGTTTCGCGTTCAGTATGATCCGAACAAGCAGGAAGTGGAAGACGGGTCTATTTGGGACGAGGTGGTTTTTTTGTTTAAAGGATTTGACGTGACTGAACAAGAATATGTTGTCAAATTAGTAGAAAACGACCAACAGACCGATGTCGTGATTTTGGACAAAGAACAAAAACCGGTGTCTGACGAGACGAGTTTAAGTTTGTTGACGCTTTTGCACAACACTATCAAAGCTGATTTGGCTAAGTGATTTATTGAGGTGAAAGGAGCAAGGTGCAAGGTAAAAGGTTAAAAAGCCGATACTTGCATTTCGCTCCTTGAACCTTGCACCTTTTACCTTGTACCTTCTTTTCACATGTTAAAAATCTCTGGAACTTCCGCGCTTTCCGACTTTCGCATCAACAAACTACTGGCCGGACTTCAGGCTATAGAGCCCTCTATCAAGGCCGTCTCAGCACGGTTTATTCACTTTGTGGATATTGAAAATGACTTGGATGACAGTCAAGCCGGGATTTTAAAACAGTTGTTGTCTTACGGTTCTACGCAGTCAGGCGTTGCTGTTGCGGGTAAACGTTTGCTGGTCGTGCCGCGCTCGGGCACGATTTCACCTTGGTCCAGCAAGGCGACCGAGATTGCCCAGCGTTGCGGATTATGCGATGTTAAACGCATTGAGCGGGGCATTGAATATACCTTGGCTGTTGAGGAACCGTTATCGGCAGCTGTGAAAGCGTTGTTGCATGACCGGATGACCCAAACCGTTTTGGACGGCGACATCGAACCCGAATTATTTGCGCTGCATCAGCCCAAGCCGTTACTGAATGTTGCGATTATCGACGACTGCATGGATGCAGGAGGTAGAGCAATGCAGGGAGCAATTGCCGAGCGGGGACGCGACGCGCTGGTTGCCGCGAATACGGAATTGGGCATGGCCTTGTCGGATGATGAAATCGATTATCTGACCGAAAGCTTCCAAACCTTGGGCAGAAATCCGACTGATGTTGAATTGATGATGTTTGCCCAAGCCAATTCCGAGCATTGCCGACACAAGATTTTTAACGCCGACTGGACGATAGACGGCGTAGAACAAGCGCAATCCTTGTTCAAGATGATCCGCAATACCGCGGCAAAAAGCCCGGAAGGCATTTTGTCGGCTTATAACGACAATGCTTCGGTCATGACCGGTTCAACCGAGCGGGTTTTCATACGCAATGCGCAGACCGGCGAATACGCTTATGTCGAAGAAGACGCGCATTTGCTGATGAAAGTCGAGACCCATAATCATCCTACCGCCATTTCGCCTTATCCCGGTGCGGCTACCGGCTCCGGCGGCGAGATTCGCGACGAAGGCGCGACCGGCCGCGGCTCTGCGCCGAAAGCCGGTTTAACCGGTTTTTCGGTGTCGCATTTAAAAATCCCCGGCTTTCCCCAGCCTTGGGAAGCCGATAACGGCAAGCCGGAGCGCATCGCCTCGGCGTTGACCATCATGCTGGAAGGTCCGCTCGGCGGCGCGGCGTTTAACAACGAATTCGGCAGACCCAATCTGACCGGTTATTTCCGCAGTTTCGAGCAGGCGGTTCCCGGCAAAGACAATGAATTCAGGGGCTATCACAAACCGATCATGATCGCAGGGGGCTTGGGCAACATTCGGCCTATGCTGGTCAAGAAACAGCCGATTCCGGCCGGTTCGTTGATTATCATCCTGGGCGGTCCTGCGATGTTGATCGGTCTCGGCGGCGGCGCGGCTTCCTCGCAAGCTTCCGGCGCCGGTTCGGAGGATCTGGATTTCGCCTCCGTGCAACGGGAAAATCCCGAAATGGAACGCCGTTGCCAAGAAGTCATCAATCATTGTAATTCGATGGGCAGCGATACGCCGATTGTGTCCATCCACGATATTGGCGCAGGCGGTTTGTCCAACGCGGTGCCGGAAATCATCCACGACTGCGAGCGCGGCGGCCGTTTCGAATTACGCAGGGTGCATAACGCCGATATAGGCATGTCGCCGATGCAGATTTGGTGCAATGAAGCGCAGGAACGTTATGTCGTTGCGATTAAACCCGAATCGCTGGCGCTGTTTACCGCCTTTTGCGAACGCGAACATTGCTTGTTTGCGGTGATCGGCGAGGCGACCGAAGAAGAGCATTTATTGCTGAACGACGAGTTGCTCGGCGACAAGCCGGTCGATATTCCGATGTCGGTGTTGTTCGGTAAATCGCCCAAGCTGCATCGTAATGTCGAGCATGTTCCGGCCAATACTACAGCGCTGGATTTAAGCGGCATCACGCTGAGTGAGGCGGTCAAGCGGGTCTTGGCATTCCCGGCGGTTGCCGATAAAAGCTTTTTGATCCACATCGGCGACCGTTCGGTTACCGGCTTGGTCGCGCGCGATCAAATGGTCGGCCCCTGGCAGGTGCCGGTGGCCGATGTTGCGGTCACCGCCGTGGGCTTTCATTCCGCGACCGGCGAGGCGATGGCCATGGGCGAGCGTTCGCCGATTGCTGTCATTGATGCGCCGGCATCCGGCCGTATGGCGATAGGCGAGGCCATCACCAATATTGCCGCAGCCAATATAGAGTCGTTGAAAAAAATCAAGCTGTCCGCTAATTGGATGGCCGCAGCAGGTTATCAGGGCGAAGATGCGGCATTGTTCGATACCGTCAAAGCGGTGGGCATGGAGTTGTGTCCGGCTCTGGGCATTGCAATACCGGTGGGCAAGGATTCCTTGTCGATGCTTACGGTGTGGGGAGAAAAAACCATGACCTCGCCGTTGTCGCTGGTGATTACTGCGTTTGCACCGGTTGCCGATATTAATCTCACCCTGACTCCGCAATTGCGTTATGTGTCGGATGAAGACAGTGCGTTGATCCTGATTGACCTGGGCGCCGGTAAAAATCGTTTGGGCGGATCGGTATTGGCGCAAGTCTACAACCAACTCGGTAACGAATGCCCCGATTTGGACGATGCAAGCCTGCTGAAAGCTTTCTTCGATACAATACAAACGCTCAACGAACAAGGCAAACTGCTGAGTTACCATGATCGTTCCGATGGCGGTTTGTTGGCAACGGTGGCGGAAATGATGTTTGCGGGCAGGCTGGGCGTGACCCTGACGCTCGACAGCCTGGGCGACGATGCGCTGGCGGCATTGTTTAACGAAGAGTTGGGCGCGGTATTGCAGGTGCGTCAGAGCGATTGCAAGGGCGTCGTGGCGCTGTTGCAGCAATCGGGCCTGATCGATTGCACGTATGTGATCGGTAAGGTCATGGAAGAGCAGCAGCTGACCGTTCGCCATTCAGGCGAGGTTGTATATTCCGCAGGCCGAGCCGAGCTGCAAAGCATCTGGTCCGAGCTTAGCTGTAAAATGCAGGCGCTGCGCGATAACCCGGAATGCGCAAAGCAACAGTTTGAACGCATCGCCGATGATGGCGATCCCGGCTTGAATGTTGTGTTGACGTTTGATGTCGACTACGACGTGACCAGACGCTTTAAAAAAGCGCCAAGACCCAAAGTCGCGATACTGCGGGAGCAGGGCGTTAACGGTCATGTGGAAATGGCGGCGGCATTCGATCGGGCCGGATTTGCCGGCATCGACGTGCATATGAGCGATATTATTCACGGCCGGGTGAGCTTGGCCGATTTCACCGGTTTGGTTGCCTGCGGCGGATTTTCTTATGGCGACGTATTAGGCGCAGGCGGCGGTTGGGCAAAATCGATCTTATTCAATCCGCGCTGCCGCGATGAATTCGCCGCGTTTTTCCAGCGCCCCGACACGTTCGCTTTGGGCGTTTGTAACGGTTGCCAGATGATGTCGGGATTAAAAGACATCATCCCCGGCGCTGAATATTGGCCGCGCTTCATGCGCAACACTTCGGAACAATTCGAGGCGCGGGTGGCCTTGGTTGAAGTGCAAAAGTCGCCGTCCATCCTGTTTGCCGGTATGGAAGGTTCCAGGATGCCGGTCGCCATTGCGCATGGCGAAGGGCGGGCGGAATTTGCCGTGGATCCGGCGGTTGCGCTGGAGGCGGGCGCTGTTGCCTTGTGTTATGTCGATAACTACGGCGAGTTAACCACGGAATTCCCGGCTAATCCCAATGGTTCGCCGTTCGGCATTACCGGCCTGACCAGCACGGACGGACGCTTTACCATTATGATGCCGCACCCGGAGCGCTGTTTTAGAGCAGTGCAAAATTCATGGCGCCCGGATGATTGGGATGAATATGGCGCATGGATGCGCTTGTTCAGAAACGCCAGAGTTTGGGTGGGCTAAAAGTGTCTTCAACCAAGCTAGGCTGCAATGCACTAATCGGGCTTAGGATAGGGTCGGTAAATAAACTCATCATTCCCACGCTCTGCGTGGGAATGCAGCCTGAACCGCTCAGCGGTTCGGAACGCCGTAGCCTCTCTGATTGGGTTCCCACGCAGAGCGCCACTGCCATTAAGTTAAGCACATAGACACGCCGTAGGAGCGGGCCGCGCCCGCGATATTTGCACAGCGATGGCAGCGTTATAGCGCCATCATCGCGGGCGCGCCCCGCTCCTACAACGCTTAACTTAATGGCAGTGACGCAGAGCGTGGGAATCATAAGTGGAACCAAGCTGGGGTACAATGCACTGATCAGGCTTAGATATGTTTGACGTGTAATAAGTGTAATCAAATCCTGACAATATAAGGTTTAGAGGTTGTAGATTATGGATAAGGTCAACGTGACGAAAAATAAAAACCGAAGAGTTTTTTTTCGAATTTATGATGAAGTTAATCTGTTTTATCAAAAAATAGATGAAGAGCAGCTGACCGAACCGTATCTTGATGTCGATAGTCTTTCCAATATTCCCTCATTGTCTACAGATGTTGAAATGGGATCGCAGTACTCGGCATTATTGCCGGGCCTGAAAAAAAACCGGCCGGATATTGCGACGCAGGAAGTTCTGTTTAATGAAAGCGAAACCTGCAATGTTAACCTCAGTGTCAGCGGCATGGCTTTCAGTTGCGAGGAGGCGCTTAAAGAAGGCGACTATCTGGCAATCAAGATACTGCCTGCATCGGGCATGGCGGTTATCGTAACGTTCGGCAAGGTTGTTTATTGCAAAAACATTCAGGCAATCGATAGTCAGCATCCTTATTTTGTTGGCGCGCATTTCATCAATATGAAAGATGAAGATCGCGAATTATTGACCGGGTATGTCGCTAAAAAACGATCGCAACAAATCCGGGTTAGGGGACTTATCCTGGCCGCCGTCATAGCCGTTATCGTTGCCCCCGACGTAGTCTTCGGCTTATTGCTAGAACTGCTCCATTTCCTGTTCGAGCATTTTTTTGAAATACTCCACCTTTCCTTTGAGTTTATCGAGCTTAATCTTGACCACCTCGTCGAACACCTTTTTCATACCGATCTTCATCAAACGCAGGTTATTGTTTTTTATACCCTAGCGACTTTCGTTGTCTATGGGCTTTACCGGCTGTTGCGGGCGCTGCCGTCTTTTTACCGGCGTTGTAAAAGCAGTCTGTTGTCAGCCTGTGCGCATCAGAAAGCAAGCGTGCTTTATTATTGGCGAGAGCAGTCGTTGACCAATAAATTCAAACTGATTGTAATCGGCGTAGCGGTCATCATCTGCTACGTTTTTTTGGGCATGTAGTTTCCGTAGTCGACGATAATCGCTGTCCGGGCTGTCAGTCTGCAAGGATTTAAGAAGTTAATCGAAAATGCGCGTTAAAGTTTGAAAAATTGACGCGTTGATCTACAATCACGGCAGACCGGTCAGACGATAAATATAAGGTAAACACCATGTACAAGAAGGAGGTTGCTCGTATTCTCATCGTCGATGATGAGTCGGTAAACCTGAAATTGCTGGATAGAATGCTGTCTGCCCAAGGTTATAGCAATCTGGTGCTGGTGCAGGATTCCAGACAGGTATTGGAGATTTACCGGCAGGCCCGTACCGACCTGATTTTGCTGGACATTAATATGCCTCATCTGGACGGTTTTGAGGTGATGGAACAGCTTAAGGCGCTTAATGATCCCCTATTTCCTCCGGTGGTGATACTCACCGCCCAGCATGGTCAGGATTTTTTGCTGCGCGCCCTTAACTCAGGCGCGCGCGACTTCATCACCAAACCTTTTTATTGCAATGAGTTATTGGCGCGAGTGCGCAATATGCTCGATGCGCAATTGATGCATCGCATGCTTCATGATCAAAAAGCGGTGTTGGATGAAATGGTGCAGACCCGTACCGCCGAGCTGCGCCGCACCCGGCTACAGGTGGTACAACAGCTGGGACGCGCCGCCGAATATCGCGATAACGAAACCGGCAACCATATTCTGCGCATGAGCCACATCTCGGCCTTGCTGGCGAAATCCATCGGTTGGAATGAGGCCGATTGCGAGTTAATGTTACATGCCAGTCCCATGCACGACATCGGTAAAATCGGCATTCCCGACCATATCCTGCTTAAGCCCGACAAACTCGAACCCGAAGAATGGGAAATCATGAAGAGCCATGCCGTTATCGGCGCCAATATTCTCGAAGGCGATGATTCCGACTTGATGAAGTGCGCCGGCGAAATTGCGCTGACCCACCATGAAAAATGGGACGGCAGTGGCTATCCTTACGGCCTGTCCGGCGAGGCCATCCCGTTGACCGGGCGGATTGCGGCGCTGGCCGACGTGTTCGATGCATTGACTTCGGCGCGGCCCTACAAAAAGGCCTGGACGCTTGAAGCGGCTGTGGACCTGATCAAGGAAAATCGCGGCATTCATTTTGATCCTGAGCTGGTGGCGGTATTTTTGGAACAGTTACCCGAAATTCTCAAGATTCGCGATCAATTTTCCGAGCCGGAGAATAATGCATGATCACGCACCGATCCGTTGACCGGTTGAGCCGCGTTACGGCATCGATGCAGGAACTGGATTAACGCCGACAGCCGTTGCCAAGAGGGGACCGAAAGTCATCACAATCAATCGCCAATGTTACGCCTTCCGCTTACCGCCCAACTTAGCAAAATCCGACCTGATTATAAAGATGCTTCAGCCAACGCAAAAGACTCCGTCATTCCGGCATGGATGCCGGAATCTAGAGCCAGGGAGGGTGACTATTCCTGGCACCCATATCCGATTTAGGCATTATGCCAAGTCATACCTTCACATCCATGTGACTGGATACTGGCATCCATGCCAGTATGAGTGCGTCCGTGATGACGCTTAGTTAGCAAGGTGAAAGTCCTTGTCATGGGAAGTCACAGCCCATGTAGTCGAAGGTAACTGCGCCGCCGCGAGGTGGGGTGGAGAGCAACCGGAGACGAAA
>Ga0207975_100740_pt1 | contig 13488 bp, 10 predicted proteins | sample LakWasMe91_HOW11_2_FD_183913 | JGI IMG/M metagenome (GOLD analysis project Ga0207975, IMG submission 183913) | Freshwater sediment methanotrophic microbial communities from Lake Washington under simulated oxygen tension - Sediment Metagenome... | ecosystem: Environmental > Aquatic > Freshwater >...
ACCATCATAGTTCCATTTGTCGGCAAAATTCTCGCCGGCCAGCTTGGGGTTCAGCACTTTGTACGCACCTTTGACGTGGCCAACAAACTCGGGCATCTTCTCGACCAAAGTCAGAGCGGCATCAAGCGGGGAGCTAAACACGGCGCCCTGCGCACGCAGGTCGTTGTATGCATGCGCGGCCAAAGTCACGATGATGATGGAGATTGGCATCGTCTCTTTGTCGCGCGGGGAAGCCTCCCAGTACATGTTGTCACGGTGCAGCTTCATAAGCTGTACTGCACGACGCAGTACATCATCAATCCCGACTTTCGCGGAAGGAAGTGGATTCACGGTCGCGGAATCCATTACCAAGCTGCGGTAGAAATTCTCTGAAAACTGGAAGCGATGCTTCGCAATCTCGCAGAACCAGTCCGCGAACTCCCGTGGATTCGTTGGCGCCCACTGCGTATCTGGATCGCGAACACGCATTCCTTGGCCGGCATAAGACTGCCCCTTTACTGCCGGCGTTACATCTAAGTAGAAGGCTTTGCCGGGGTAGGGCAGGCGCCAGCAGCGGCGTTTTGCCCTAGGGACTCCGGTTACGCTCTCGTTACCTTCCAATGCTTTGCCGAACAGGCTGAACATCTGCTCCGATCCCAGTTGATCATAGCCAGGGCCCAGCAGCTCCACGAAAATGTCCAGGTCGAAGTTCGTGTTGCCTCGGGGGCGAATTGTCGTCTGCGTCGCCATCGAGCCCTGCGGGGAGACGATGACGTCATGTGCTGGGATGTCCAGCTTACGTGCAATCGAAGCGCCGAGAGCCTTGTACGCGCGCTCAGCTTCTGCCCGTGCGGTAGCATCAAGTTCAAGCCTGTGGAGCAGACCTCCAATCAGCACCTCCCACTGGCGTACTTCGCTTCGGTCTGTAAGCGACTTCAAGATGCGTTGTGCGATGACGGGCGGATTCTTCATTTTTGCCTCTCAGGTCTGAAGTGAAACGGCTTGACCGCTTCGGATTGTGCGGACTGCAGTAGCGGATATTGCGATGGTTGGTGCAAAAACAGATTCAGGACCTCCGGGCAGCGTTTCATGGCAATGGAACGTAGCGTGGTGGCGGGCTTGCATTTTCTGGCCTAGCAGCAGGGCTGCCGATGCAGGAGCACCCACAAACAGATGGACCTTCTTCACCTTCCAGGTGTCTTGCAGCGTGCGCAAGGCTTCGTCGACCGCAGCTCCAAAGTGCACCAGGTCGTCTGGGTGGCGGATGATGGCCGGATTTGGGCTATCGACCGCAATTTCGATGGCGGGTATCGCCAGCTCGCCGTTGATGGCAACCGGCGAGGGCAGCCGCTTGGTGGTAATCCCATAAGTGAGGGATACCAGGAGCGCAGCTTCATCAGCTTGCGCTGTGGACTTCAATACCTTGACTTGGTACTTGCCGGGCGCTGGACTTACTGCGTCATCGGGCCACGCCCAGCGCGTTTCCAAGTGCTCGCCGACCTTGTTGCGGTGCGGCTGGAGCGCATGTGTGCCGGCCATATCGCCAAGGATGCGGCCGGCGAGAATCAGGATTGAGGTTCCATGGAAAGGGAAAACAGCCAGCGGCGGGCGCGGGCGCCCGCTGTTCCCGACCCCATTCAACTTCGATTGAAACAGCGGTAGGTCGAACTGCAACGTCTTGAACACAGTCGGCCAGTATGCGTCGTCATGTGGCGCATGGTGGGCGCCACCAAAAGAAAAAACTGAATCAGCTGCCTTGGGTGAAGGGCGAAGCTTCGCCTTCCACAGCGCGGAATCCGCATCACGGTCGCTGATTTGTGGCATCTGGCCAGTGACGTTCCCAAGGATATAGAGCCGCTCGACTTCTGGGTAACGCAGCGTGTCGAGCAGGCGCCGCACTTCGTTAATTGAGTCCGTGCGCATTTTCTGGAGCATGTCGGCAGGGTAGGAGTCCGGGTCCACCCTATCTATCAAGCGATGACACTTATCGCACAGCAGCAGGAAGTTGTCGGGGGCGTCCGCCAGCTGCGCCGACAACGTTGCGTGGCCGCGCGGACCATCTTCCGATGCCGCAACAATGTGAGCGAAATAGCTGAAATTCCCGGTGCGGCCAGTGACCAAATGTGTTGAAAGGTCTTCACCGCAGCCAGCGAATTGGCAGCGGTTTGCCGCTAGCGCTGCGACTTGGGCCTTGGTCTCCGCGCTGGCGTGACCATGGCGGCCATCCAACGACTTCATCCAGCTCGTAAGTTGGCCAACGATCAGCTGGTTCTTCGACAGTGCAGACGGGTCAAGAGCCCAAGGAGCGGACTCTACAGTGTTGTGCACCCAGAGACGCTTGGCGATTGATTTCGCCTTGGCCACGGCAAAAAACTCAGTACCCAGCTCGCCAGCGCAGGCGATGATCCAAGGCCCGGTATCGGAGCTGCCGCTGAATACGGCTGCTGTGTATTTATTGGCAACTACCAGCACGTCCCGCCCAGCTGCCAGCAGGGCTTTGACGATGGCTGCCAATTCTGTATCCGTTAAGGTTGACGGCTTGGCGGGCTGAGCCAATGCGGCATTGCTTACGGCCGCGGTTTCAACATTCTGAACTCCTCCCACATCCCCTCCTAGCGCGTCATGAGTAAGACGGCCGCCAGGAAATGCGATTGAAAGCCGAGATTTGTTAGCACTCTCATCAGGTGAGTGCTAATGGATAATATAGTCAAGCAACTACTGGTGGTCAAGGAGAAAACTCGATATCTTGAGTTAACTATTTGTTGATCTGCAAACTGGCTATATATACAGTATTCTATAGCAAAATTCCTGCAGGACACGATGTTATTGATGGGCGAGTCCTTTGGTGGGGTGCGTGCGCGTACCCATGCAGTTCGAACCGTAGCGTTCATATAACCGAAGGTTGGAAAATCGCATGTGGCAGTTATTAGGATTAGTAGGGCTGGCTATTTTGGGCTTCTCAAGCAATGACCGAAAACGGCCGGCGCCATTACAGTCGCAGTTTGAGCGATTTCATAATGCGATAAAACTGGATGAGGACGACGAGCAGCGTAAGTTGAGGGAAAAGCGGGAAGTGCTCCTTCGGTCTCTAGTCGATGGCCTTCCTCAGGACTTTCCGAAGTTCACCCCCTTCGTCCAGGGCAGCTATGCTATGCGAACTGGCGTGGTGCCGCTCGACGGCAACTATGATATCGACGTTGGGCTTATCTTTGAGTGCTCGCAGAAGGAATTCCCCGACCCGGTCATCCTGAAGCGTCATGTTCGTGATGCCCTGACGGGGTATGGCCGAACCATCAACATCCGACGCTCCTGCGTTACCGTTACTTATATACGTGATGGGCGACCGGACTATCACGTGGACCTTGCGTTGTACGTGCGGGACAAGAGCGGAAGCCTTCTTCTTGCGAAAGGCCGTGAATTTTCTGGTGGCGATCAGCGTAAGTGGGTCCAGACCTTCCCGAAAGAGCTTACCGCATACATCCAGGGGCGTTTTTCAGGGGGAGAGCAGGCCCAATTTCGCCGATGTGTTAGGTACCTTAAACGATGGCGCGACTACCGGTTTAGTTCCGGTGGCCCGATTAGCATCGCTCTCACGGTCGCCGCGGCGCACTGGTTTCAGCCTAAGCACGGCCCCGACGGGAAGCCATCAGACCTGGAGGCATTGCACGAGCTGGTAAAAAAGATACTGGAGAAGTCTGGTGCTGCACTTGGTGTGTCGGGGCGCGTCATTGTCAAAATTCCGAAACCAGGTGATTGCGACCTGTTGGCCGGAATGACTGATCGGCAAATGACTGGGTTCCGCGAACGGCTGTCCGAGTTGGACGGCGCGCTGGAGCGGTGTTATGGAGAGGTGGGGACATCCGCTGCCTGCCTGGAATTGCAAGGTCAGCTCGGGGTAGATTTTACAAATGAGGTGCCGGCGGACAAAGGCATGCTTGCGTCGGGTGGAAAACTGAAGCGCTTATAACGGCGCCTTGACGGGTGCGAACACGGTGGCGGGAATATCCTTGACACTGCAATCTTTTCTGATACACTTTAAGTGCGTATTAGAAAAGCAACTCACAAAAATGGTTAAATATCCTGAACTTGGAACATTGTTGTTATCCCTGCGGAAGGGGCTCGGCTCCACTCAGCACGAGTTTGCCGCCCGGGCTAGCGTGACGCAGCAGACCGTCAGCAAATGGGAGCAGGGCGTTTCCCGCCCACGACCCAAGGAACTGCCGAATTTGGCGCTGCTCCTGCAGACGGAATTGGCGTCGCTTGAAGCCGCTGCGGGGTATGCATCCCAAGAAGCCATCCAGGGCGGCGCGCCTGGCGCGCCGACGTACGACGTGGTCTTGCCGCTTCACTTCCTGCGGCCAGACAGCTTCGAGAACTTCTGCGCCGACTTCCTGGCTCGCTACTACCGAGACCGTGGTGGCGTGGTGAACCGCTTTGGCGGCACTGGTAGCAAGCAATACGGCATCGACATCGAAGTCCGCGGGCAGTCCTTGGGCGTGCATTCGTTCCAATGCAAGCGCGTGGACGAGTTCGGGGAGCAGAAAGTTCACGCAGCCGTTGCGGCGCAGACCTACGACGCAGATGTGAAGGTCCTGCTGCTGTCTAATATCGCAAGCCCACGTGCTCGGATCGCCATCGCGCGGCATGTCAGCTGGCAGCTGTGGGATCGGGTGGATATTGCGGCAAAGTTCCGCGAACTGCCAATGGTCGACCGACGCGACCTGGTGGACACGTACTTCCGTGGCAGCCGGCAGGCGCTTTTGGGCGAGCCCGAAGCGGGACCGTTCCTGACCCCTACGGAATTCTTCAAGGGCTTCATTGAGCCAGGCCGCTACTTCACCCATGGCTGGGAGCTGATAGGTCGCCAGGATGAGTTGCACGAGCTGATCGATCATCTGACGGACGACAGCTTCCTGGTGACGATGCTGCTGGGCGCGCCGGGTAATGGCAAAACCCGCGTGCTGCGTGAAGTTGTCAACCTCGTGAAGCGCGAATGGCCGGAAGTATCAGTCCGATTTGTCTCGCCTACAGAAGATGTGAAGTCCCATCATCTGGAGGAGCTTGGTCACGGCGCGACGCTGCTTATCGTCGACGACGCGCACGACCGGGAGGACCTTAGCCTGCTGATGCGCTACGCTTCGGCGCCAGAAAATAAGGCAAAGTTGCTGTTGGCTCTGCGTCCCTATGGCCGTGCGATGGTTCGTAATCAAGCATCGCTTGCTGCACTGGATAGCCAGCAAGTAGTGACGGTCGAGCTGCGCAACCGCACTAAGGAAGACGGTAAGGCGCTGGCGGAGTATGTTCTGCGTGAATGCAATGGTCCGGCTGGCGCGGCAGCGGCTATCGCCGAGCTGACGTACCTGACTCCTTTGGTGACGGTGCTGGCCGCGCAAATCGTCGCGAAGGAGAATCTGACGCCAGAACTGATTGGCAACAGCGAGAATTTCCAGGAGCACGTGCTTGCCCGGCTCGAGAAGATCATCGCAGGTCAAATCGTCACCGGCAGCGACGTACCGAAGCTTCAGTCGGTGCTGCGAATGGTCGCGCTGCTTCAGCCGGTGGTTTTTGATGATCCGGGCCTGCTGAACATCTTGCGGGACGTCGAAGGCCTGGAGCAAGAGGATGTTCAGCGCCTGCTGCGTTTGTTGAGCGAGGGGGGCGTCCTGTTCAGGCGCGGTCTTCGTCACCGCCTGGCGCCAGACCTCCTTGCTGACTCCATCATCCAGCGGAACTTCATCGACGTTAATGGTGCGGCCAGCCCAAAGGTTCAGCAGGTATTTGACCTTGCGGATTCTCAGTACCTGACGAACCTGTTGGTCAATCTCGGCCGCCTGGACTGGCGCATGCATAACGGTGCCACCGATAGCAGCACGCTGCTGTCCAGTGTCGAGAACAAGCTGCAATGGCTGAACGAGTACCATAGCCCGCACATCGAGGCCGTCGAAGCAGTCGCGTACTACCAACCACGCCTGGCGCTGGACTTCGCCCGCCGGCTTATCGAAGATGGCCACGGTGATGTATCTGGCGTCTGCGGTATGGTGCGTAACGCCGCGTTCAACTTCGAGTACCTGGAGGATGCGTGCGTCCTTCTGTGGCGTGCCGGCAAGTCGGACGCCCGTCCTCTCCATCAGCAGTCGAGTCATGGCATCCGCATCCTCAAGGAGCTCGCCGCACTCGCGCCACAAAAGCCGGTGGACTACGTGGAGAAGGTAGTCGATTTTGCCCTGGACCTGCTGAACGTGCCTTCGGCCCTACATGGCGTGTACACACCGTTTTCGATCCTGGAAGGTGCCCTCCGCACAGAGATGGAAGAACAGTCTTCCAGCGGCCGCACCTTCACTATTACCCGTTACCGCTTAGACCTCGAGTTGGCAGAGGCCGTGCGCACGCGTGTGATTGACGCGATAGTCAGCTGTCTGACCGATAGTTCGCACCGGAAGGCTTTTCTTGCAGCGGAGCTGCTTTCGGAGGCATTGCGCAGCCCGATGCGCGATGATGACGAAGATGCGGTTTGGAACGTCATGCACGCGAAGCTACTGGAGCGTGTTCGCGATGTCCTGGATGACGAAGCCGTACATCCGGCTGTGCTGATGAAAGCCGCGCAGTCCGTAAGCTGGCATGCCCTTTATAACAAGGATGGCGTCTGCCAGTCGCGGGCCGATGCCATCCTTGCGCTATTGGACCGTGATCTGCCGACCAGGGTGGTCCGCTTGGTCGTGGACGCGTGGGGTGGCGACACATGGCATGACGATGAATCCTTCAGCCGTAAGGGGCACCAGGCGGACCTGGAACGTGCTATCGAAGACCTGTCCCTGGAGTTTCCCGATGCCGAGCGCCTGTACGAGTTCGTGGAGCACTGGCTTAAGGAAATCGTGAAGGTGGGTGGCGCAGGTTGGGCGACTCCACAGCCCTTCGTCGACGCCTTGTTGCAGAAGCGTTCAGACCTTGCCCAGGTGGTGATGGCAAGGCAGGATGACGTTCAGTCACTGCTCAAGCAATTCGCTGGAACCGCCCTGGCAGTGCTTATGGCTGACCCAAGTCGGCACACCGTGCTCGCTGGGCTTTTGGCTAGTAGCTCCCCACGCGCATGGGCGCTTGTTGCGGAGGCCTATGCACGCCAGGCGGGCGATTTCTTTACGGATGCCGACATGGACATCGTGCGGCAAATCTTCCGGTCGCGTGAACCTGTGGTGCTCCGGAACGCGGCATATATCGCGCGTCAGATTGCTGTGAAAAAGCCGGCGCTCGCGGTGGAGCTGATTTGCACCGTGGACTTCACCGTCGATGCCGCAGCGACGCGCGAGTTCTTCATGTGGCTTTCGCATAGCAGCACGATTCCGCCGGAAGCTGTCACCAAGCAGCAATGGGAAACCCTGATTCAGCGGATTACGCTGCTGCGCCAGTTCGATGACAATTGGATTCGCGCGTTCCTCAAGAAGGCAGTGGCCGCACATCCTGGTGAGGTCATCAAGATGCTGCAGGCAAGGCTGCTGGCGGGCGCACGGAATTTCGATTACCACACCCTGCGGCGCGACCGCAATGGCGCTGGGCTCGGGATTCTTTCGCATCCAGACGGACTGACACTTCTGCGGGCCTTCCTGGGCTGGGCGGTCTCCCAGAAAACCGACCATGATTTATCGATGGACATCGGCTCCACCGTGTCCGGCCTTTGCGGGAAGTATGCATTGGGTCTCCCGGACCTGCTGCTCGAAGTGCTCGGTGGCGGAACACAATCGCATGTGGATGTCGTGGGCAGCATATTCCGCAGCGCCCACCAGACGTTCGTGATCGAGCAAACGTCATTTGTCCGGCGGGCGCTTTACCTAGCCGACGTTGTCAGCGAGCAGGCCGCGAAGAATCTGTCCTCGGCCCTGCGGACTGCGACAGTCACCGGCGGCAGGGGCGGTCCGGTGGGTGAGCCGTTCCAGGCTGACCTGGACTTGAAGGCGCATTCGGAAGCAGTCCTGAAAGGGCTTAGCAAGCTGGACCCAGCGTACGGCCTTTACTCCAGCCTGCTTAAGTATGCGAACGAGAACATCGAGCATCAGGCTAGGGAGAAGAAGGCGATGCTTGAGGAGGATGAGTGATCCTGCGTTGCAGGAGACCTTGCAAGGAGGACCCATGTACCTGGCTTCCGACGTATGACGAACACATCCGCAAGAGCTTGAACGTTGATTCCATCGAGATCGAGTGAGTCGCGCGGCAAAGTCCGACAGCGGATGACCCGTATACGGGTCACGGCCGACCCAATTTAGGTCACTTGGGACCTTCGGCTTGTCACGGTGTGGAATTTGCGTTGGAATCATTGGGGGGCAAAGCATAGGCACGGGGCGCCTTATCCGTATCGGCGTCGCGACAACAATTTGGCGTTTTGCCGATGATTCTTTGAACACCCCATGATGTTGTCGCTATACACCCTAATATTGTGTCGGCTTACTATCGTGCACGCGGCTGCTGACGCGTTGAAACCCGCGTCCGGTATTAATTTAACATAATATAAATTATGCGAAATCAAAAGTGCAGCCAGAAAACTGGCTAATAATGCAATTCTCCCAAAGCTCTCGGAAGCCGGCAAGGTCGCGCCGAGTCAGGCCTATGGGAAGAACCTTGGGTCGTCCATCCAGCGTCTAATCGTTGTCGCGGTAATCGTCGTCGAGTCGGCGTGCAGCGGATTTATCAGCACATTTAATTCGTCCGGCACAATCACGGATGGTACCGGCAGCAATGCAGTGGCTGCCGATGCAGCCCAGGCATCGCCTGTCATACTGCTCGTCAGGCCGGATGGCACGGCGTCCCAGCGAGCTGGCAGCCGATCGAGCACGGTGCGTGCTCCCCGCAAGCATCAGTCATCCGGCGAAGTAAGGGTGTAAACGGCCGGTGCAGGTGGGCACGTCGGGGCCTGATGCCGCCCACTTCAAGATAATAGTCGCCGGAATAACTTGGAACGAAGGGCCCCGGTCCATAGACGAAGGTGTCTATGGTGCCGCTGGCCGGGTCGCGATAGCACATGCTCAGGTTCACGGCGCTGGCGGTCCCTGAGTCAGTGGTGGCCGTAAAGCTGTAGGCGGCGCTGGCGTCGAGGTTTATCTTGAACCCGTCCCGATCATTGGGCAAGTCGATACGGCTACTGCAATTGCTGCCTGGCGTCAGCGTGCCGATGGTGGCCGCGTTCGCACACGAACCGGGCTGGCTGTCCAGGCCAGAGAAACTGCGTTACTGACTGACCGTCTGACGCGTACGGAAAGCCAGTCCGAAGACCTGGCACGGGAAACGCTCTCCTTCCTACAACAACTGGCATCCCTGCAAACCGAACTGCAACAATGCCGGGAATTGCCGCAGGTACAGCAGAAATAGATCGTTCCTACTCGTCCGCCCTCAGGGCATCGATCATCGGGCAGCCGCAGCTGCCGCGCGTATGGGCGCAAGCGTCAATGAAACTGCGCAGGTTAATTTCAATCACCGCCAGATCACTGATCTTCTGCTGGACCAACACCAGCTTCTGTTCAGCCAGCGCCTTCGTTTCCGCGCAATGCTTGCCGTCCTCCAACATCAGTAGCGACGACACTTCTTCCAAGATAAAGCCTAGGCGCTGCGCCCGTTTGATGAAGCGCAGGCGCCGCAGCGCATCGCGGTCGTAGCGCCGGATGCGGCCATAAGCGCGCTCCGGTGCCATCAACAAGCCGATCCGGTGGTAATAGCGTACCGTTTCCACATTGACGCCGGCCGTCTTGGCCAATTGCCCCACCGTCAATTTATTTTCCTCCATGGTCAAATTCTCCTTGATTCCGTACCTAACTCCGTATCTATGCTTAGTCTACTCCCAATCGTTTTGAAGGATTCGAGGCATGGAAACCGGCAACAAAACAGAATCCGCTACGCTGGCACTCGGCGGACTGGCGGCGATTCTGGCATCAACCTGCTGTCTCGGCCCACTGGTACTGGTCGCACTTGGCTTTAGCGGCGCCTGGATCGGCAATTTGACCGTGCTGGAGCCGTACCGACCGATCTTCATCGGTGCGGCGTTGGTCGCAATGTGCTTCGCCTATCGCCGCATTTATCGTCCGGTGCAAGCCTGCAAACCGGGTGAGGTCTGTGCCATTCCACAGGTGCGCACCACTTACAAATTCATTTTTTGGGTAGTCGCCGTCCTGGTACTGGTCTCGATCGGATTTCCCACCATTCTTCCCTTATTCTATTAATCAGGAGTTCAGCATGAAAAAACTGTTTGCCTCTCTCGCCCTTGCTGCCATCGTCGCCCCTGTGTGGGCTGCCACGCAGACCGTCACTTTGTCGGTGCCGGGCATGACCTGTGCCGCCTGCCCTATCACCGTCAAGAATGCAATCTCGAAGGTCGAGGGAGTGAGTAAGATCGACGTGAGCTTCGAGAAACGAGAAGCCGTCGTCACCTTTGACAATACCAAAACCAGCGTTCAGAAGCTGAACTTGGCAACAACAAACGCGGGCTATCCGTCCAGCGTCAAGAAGTAAGGCATGCTCAAGAACGCAACCCTGCTCAAGCTGGGTATTGGCGGAACCATCCATTGCGGCTCTGTGTTGCGTCACACCGATCCTGCTTATCCTGCTCGGCGCCGTCGGGCTCGGCGCACTCACCGGTTATCTCGACTACGTGCTGGTGCCCGCCTTGGTGGTATTTGTCGGAATCACGATTTACGCACTGCAAAAACGGCGACGGACACAGGCTTGCTGCAACAAGGACAACTCAGGCGAAAAACAATGATCGGCTTGATTATTGAAGGAATGACGTGTGAATCATGCGCCAGCCATGTGGGTGATGCCCTGCGCAAGGTGTTGGGAGTCGAACGCGCAGACGTGGACTATCCCACAGGCCGCGCTACTGTCAGTGGACGGGCGCTGGAAGCGCAGGCGTTAATCGCCGCCGTCTCGGCCGCGGGTTACAGCGCAAGAGCGGCAACGGATTTGAAGCAAGCTGGCGCCCCCTCTCCGACCGATGTTTCCAACGCGAGCGGGGGCAGCGGTCTGCATATCGCCGTCATTGGCAGCGGCGGAGCCGCCATGGCTGCAGCACTGAAGGCCGCCGAGCAAGGCGCGCAAATCACCCTTATCGAGCGCGGCACCATAGGCGGCACTTGCGTCAATATCGGCTGCGTGCCGTCCAAGATCATGATCCGCGCCGCGCATATTGCGCATCTGCGGCAGACCAGCCCTTTCGATGCCGGCATCAGCGCCAGTGCGCCGAGGATCGACAGGCATGCCCTCCTCGCCCAGCAGCAGGCCCGTGTTGATGAACTGCGGCACGCCAAGTACGAAGGCATTGTTGACGGCAATCCGGCCATCACGGTGCTGCGCGGTGAGGCGTATTTCAAAGATAGCCAACACCTCATCGTGCGCCTGAACGACGGCGGTGAGCGCGAGCTCGCATTCGACCGCTGCCTGATCGCCACCGGCGCCAGCGCGGCGGCGCCACCGATCCCCGGCCTGAAAGAGACGCTGTACTGGACCTCGACCGAGGCCCTGGCGAGTGACACCATTCCACCCCGGCTCACGGTGATCGGCTCCTCGGTGGTGGCCGTGGAACTGGCGCAGGCCTTTGCCCGCTTGGGCAGCAAGGTGACGATCCTGGCGCGCAGCACGCTGTTCTTTCGGGAAGACCCTGCCATCGGCGAGGCCGTCACGGCCGCGTTTCGGGCCGAGGGTATTGAGGTGCTGGAGCACACTCAAGCCAGCCATGTCGCCTATGCGGACGGTGAATTCGTGCTCAGCACCGGGCAAGACGAAGTGCGCGCCGACAAGCTGCTGGTTGCCACCGGCCGCGCGCCTAATACGCGCAGCCTGGCATTGGAAGCGGCGGGCATCGCGGTCAATGCGCACGGCGCCATCGTCATCGACAAGTCCATGCGCACCAGCAACGCGCACGTCTATGCCGCCGGCGACTGCACCGACCAGCCGCAATTTGTCTATGTCGCGGCGGCCGCCGGCACCCGCGCAGCGATCAACATGACAGGCGGCGAAGCGATGCTCGACCTGAGCGCCATGCCGGCGGTGGTGTTTACCGACCCGCAGGTGGCAACCGTGGGCTACAGCGAGGCGGAGGCGCACCGCGATGGCATTGAAACCGACAGCCGCACGCTGACGCTGGATAACGTGCCCCGTGCGCTCGCCAACTTCGACACGCGCGGCTTCATCAAACTGGTCATCGAGGAAGGCAGCAAACGGCTGATCGGCGTGCAGACCGTAGCGCCCGAAGCGGGGGAGCTGATCCAGACGGCGGTGCTGGCGATTCGCAACCGGATGACGGTGCAGGAACTGGCTGATCAGTTGTTCCCTTACCTGACAATGGTGGAGGGCCTGAAACTCTGTGCGCAGACATTCAACAAGGATGTGAAGCAACTTTCGTGCTGCGCAGGGTGAGAAAAAGCCGGTATTCATTGAGCGCCCCTACTCTTTCCCATCCGACCCATGATGCGTCTGTGAGTGTGGAAGCCACTCTCGTGCATGCGGCCAAGGATCGACTCAGCGGCGCTGACGACCCGAATAGCGGCGGCACCACGCTGTTTTTGTCACCAGGGCTGCAATACGTCACCAAAAAATGGATAGCCGAGGCCGGGGTTCAGATTCCGGTGTCTCAGAGTCTGAACGGCACGGCGCTGAAGAACGCTTACACCTTGAACGCCGGTGTCCGCATCAGTTTCTGAAGGTCGATTCCCAAGTGAAACGTCAAACCGTGATCAAGGCCGGCCGCCACACCTTTGTTGCGCTGGCTGTCTTCCTCGCTGTCGGCTGGCTGGCTTTCGTCCCTTCGGCAAAGGAGCCTCCCTACCAATTCGTCAGCGCCTGGGGCGAAAAAGGCAGCGGCACGGGACAATTCAGCGCGCCCGGCGGGGTTGCTGTTAATCGAAACGGCGAGCTCTATGTCGCCGACTTCTACGGGCAGCGCGTGCAGAAGCTAAAGGCCGACGGCACTTTCATCCGCGAGTGGGGAACGCCGGGCCGGACTGGACATGCAATCGGACAGTTCCACTACCCGACCGATACGGCGCTCGATCAAACGGAGAATATCTACATGGCAGACGGCTATGGGAACCGGATTCAGGTATTCGGTCCCGACGGGACTTTTCTGCGCAAATGGGGCGGCCCGTTCGCGCGTGGCATCTACGGTCCGTTCAATGGCTGGTTTACGGCGGTGACATCAATCGCCGTCGATTCCCAAGGGAATCTGTTCGCCGCCGACTTCTACAACAACCGGATACAGAAGTTCGCCGCTGACGGTACTTTTTTGACCACGTTCGGCGCCAAGGGCAGCGGTCCGGCTCAGTTCAATCACGTGAGCGCGGTGGCAGTAGCCGATGATGGGACCGTGTTCGCGCTCGACTTCGGCAACAACCGGGTAGAAACATGGCGTGCGCCAAAACCTTGACCACGGTGTCTGCACCAAGGTTTATATTGGGAATATTGGCTTTAGCGAGGTGGAGCGCATGATGTACACCATCGGCAAAATGGCTGCGAAGGGGGGGGAGTGCCGACCTCAGA
>Ga0207975_100741_pt1 | contig 13428 bp, 16 predicted proteins | sample LakWasMe91_HOW11_2_FD_183913 | JGI IMG/M metagenome (GOLD analysis project Ga0207975, IMG submission 183913) | Freshwater sediment methanotrophic microbial communities from Lake Washington under simulated oxygen tension - Sediment Metagenome... | ecosystem: Environmental > Aquatic > Freshwater >...
ACCTTCTATCTATAACTGAACTATTATGGCTGAAAGAGAAGACGTTGTTTTAACCCGAGATGTCAACATTGTTACTATTCCTGACGGCAATACCGGGACTTTAAGTCAAGGCCAGATAGTCACCATTTATCAGGCGCTCGGCGACAACTATACCGTGGTCACCGAACACGGTCACATGGTGCGAATTGCCGGAGCGGATGCCGATGCTTTGGGCAAGGAACCGAATCAATTGCATACGCTGGTATCGGAGACCGATGCGGCGGCGGTTGAACAAAACTGCTGGGAAGTGATGAAGACGGTTTACGATCCCGAAATCCCGGTCAACATTGTTGACCTCGGGCTGGTTTATCAGTGTCTGGTAACGCCTACGGATGACGGCTTGAATCATGTGCATGTGATAATGACCCTGACCGCCCCAGGTTGCGGAATGGGTCCTGTTATCCAGAGCGACGTGGAAAAATGCATCCGCGCACTGCCCGGCGTCGCCAGCGTTAATGTCGAAGTGGTGCTTGACCCGCCCTGGTCGCGGGAAATGATGTCGGAAGTCGCTCAGTTGCAATTGGGCTTGTATTGAAGTTGTCGGTTGTGTAAGCCCGATGCTTGATGGTTAGCAGGGCGGATTGTGTCCTTTCTAGTTGTGCTGTTTATTTGTATAATTAAAAGCTTACATTAGAATTTGGATGAAGGCAGGATGGCTACTTTTAAGGATATGAATTTGCAAGTCGGGGCACGCTTGCAAATGGCGGTGCAAAATGGCGCCAAGCAGCTGATTTATTATACAGAGCTCATCGGTTACGTAGATAAAGACTACTTGATAATAAAGACACCTGTTGAGAATGGGCTTTCCATTCAAATTCAGGTAGGCGAGCAGGTTACCCTGCGGATATTATCAGGGGTGGATGTTTTTACGTTGACGTGTCATGTAAAAACCATCTTCAGAGCCCCGCATCATTATATGCACCTAAGCTTTCCCACGGATATTCAATCCATCGCATTACGCGGAGCCATCAGAGCCAAGGTCAATTTGCCGGTGCAGGTCAATGGCATCGCTCAAGCCGGTATTATTGCCGATATCAGTGTCACAGGCGCCGCAATAATTGCCGATAGCGCTCTGGGCGAGCTTAATCAAGAAGCTTTAATTTCTTTCGACTTCCCTATCAAGCCGACCAATCAGAGCGCGCATATAGATACCAGCGTGACGATTCGCAGTATTCAACAGTTGCCCAGCAAGAAAAAAGACGCGCCGCCAAGGTTCTCGCACGGGGTATTGTTTCATGAGCTTGAGCTTACCAACCAGGTGATGCTGTTAAATCTTGTATATGAATCGATGAACAGGTTGAGCTAGAATCGCGAATAATCCGCTGCACTAAGCTTATTGCCAGGCTTGGGGTGTATTGAGGCAGGCGAATGTTATATCGATTCGATATTGTTGTCTGGCGTGACGCGCCAACATTAAAGAGAGTGCGAGTTTAGTGCAAAAGATTTTGATGCCTTATGAGTGAAATATTAATATGTCTGCCAATGAAAATGGCGATTGCATGAATGAAGAAGCACAAACCGGAATAATTCCACGCGAATACGGCCAGCCTTGGCCTGATTACGAACTGCTGGATGCGGGCGACGGCAAGAAGCTGGAACGGTGGGGGAAGGTCATCACCATCCGTCCGGAAATCCAAGCCAATTTCAAACCGGGATGGCCTTTTGCCCAATGGCGAGACATGGCGCATTGGGAATTTGAAGAACAATCCTCAACCCAAGGCCGCTGGCTTAACATCAAACCGCATGCTCCCGAACAATGGCTTATTTCCTACGGAAACTTAAACTTCGGCTTGAAGCTAACCAAATTCAAACATGTGGGTCTGTTCCCCGAACAGCAGGCAAATTGGCGCTTTATTAAGGAACGGGTGAGTGCCGGGCAAAAGGTCTTAAATTTATTTGCCTATACCGGCGCGGCGTCGCTGGTTGCCCGTGACAATGGGGCGGAAGTGACGCATGTGGATTCGGTCAGGCAAATGATCACCTGGGCCAACGAAAACAAGGAGCGTTCTAATCTTTCCGACATCAAATGGGTGCATGAAGATGCGTTAAAATTCGCCCAGCGCGAATTGAAACGGGGCAATCAATACGCAGGCATCATCATGGACCCGCCTGCCTGGGGACTAGGCGTCAAAGGCGAAAAATGGAAGCTGGAAAATCACCTGTCCGGCTTGATAGAAACAGCTTATGGGTTAATGAATCCGGGGGCTTTTTTAATTCTTAATACCTACTCGCCTAAAGTAGAGCCGGCGGATTTGGCAATGTCTGCCCGGCAGTATTTTTCTGCAAATCAACTGGAAATAAAACAACTGTGGATGCGGACAAAAACAGGTAAGGAGCTGTATTGCGGCAATTTGTTGCGGGCGGTCAAGTAAGGCCGCTTTGAAATGTGGTGGGTGCGTGGAAGCCATAGGCAGCTGGAGTGCAGGCTTCGCCTGCAAGCACAAGCACCCAAAGTAGGCGCTTTAGGCGAAGCTTGCACTCCTGTTGCAATGCGTTGTCTTTAATACTTAACGATAACATAGCCACATGAAAAAGGAGTTTATCAGCCAAATCCATGTCGCCTATGTTTAGCATCAATGTACTATTTTTTAACTGCTGAATAGTTACAATTAAAACTGGCACAGATTCTGTAAGATCAGCAATCAAATATTAATTAAAACAATAAATTAAGCTCACTTCTGCAATCGGCATGAAAATTGGCAAAATTCAAAATAAATAGCGCATTTCCTTTTTAAATCCAATGCCTTATAAACATAGAAGATCGGCGTGCCATTATCCATAGAAAGCTGCCTCAAAGCCTACTTGGAAAGCCAGCGTAGCTTAGATTATAAAGTCATTACACCACAGATATTGAGGTTACTAAATTCATGACAACCTTATCCATCCGATTACCTGACGATATGGCTGAAAGGCTCAAGAACATCGCCAAAGCACGCGACATCAGCCTGAACAAGCTGATGTTTGAACTATCCACACAAGCATTGGCGGAAGAAGAAGCGAAGCAGCGTTTCCTGGTTGCTCAACTGCCCGGCAAACCCTAAGCGGGCCTTGCAATTGTTGGATGAACTGGGTGCGTTAGGGCTTTAAGAGACGCAAAATGATATGCTAGGTAACGCGAAAATTGTTGTGTCGGTGGATGAGTTTGATGGAGCCCACCTCTATCTACCCACCGCGCTTACGGTGAAACTACCTTACAATTCACCAGCCATACAGGTTCGAGTAATTTTTTATAAAATCAGTCACACACAGCATGATAACTAAAGACAATTTAAAAGCACTGTTGCTTAGCTTGGGTTTTGAAAAAAACGGTCATCAATACAGCAAAAAATTTGCCGATTCAGACATCTTCTTAAAAGTCGATTTCGATAAAAATGAACTCATCTACCCAGAAGAGCAAGGCTTAAAAATCCGCGAACGGCAAACCTGCAACCTTTCCGCTAATGAAAATTTTGTGGTGTTCGAGTGTGTGCATCGTCTGTTAGAAAAAGGCTATAAGCCCGAACATATCGAACTTGAACCCAAATGGAAGCTTGGGCATGGCGCAAGCGGCGGACGTGCGGATATTTTGATTAAGGATAACCAAGGCACTCCCTTGTTGATTATCGAGTGCAAAACCCCTGGCAACGAATTCAACAAAGCGTGGAAAAATACCGAACTGCATGGCGACCAATTGTTTAGCTATGCACAACAAATCCCCGATACCCAGTTTCTTTGTCTTTATACGTCCAGTTGCACCGAAAAAGGCGAGTTGTTTTATGTCTCGCATATCATTTCCCACAAAGACAACCCCAAAGTATTAGAAGAAGGCAAAAACCTGAAAGCCTTTAAAGACGGCGGCGATGCGAAAAATCGTTTTGTCGTCTGGCGCGACACCTACAAAAAGGAATTCACTACTAAAGGTATTTTTGAACCAAACATCCAGCCGTATCAAATCGGCAAAGACAAATACACGCTGGACGATCTTAGTTCTATTGATGCCAAAGACAAGGAAGGCAAATATCATAAATTCCGCACCATATTACGCAAGCACAACGTTTCAGGACGCGAGAACGCCTTTGATGTTCTCGTCAACCTGTTTTTGTGCAAAATCGTTGACGAAGCCGAAAACACCACCGACCTTAAGTTTTATTGGAAAGGCATCGCTTACGATTCGTTTTTTGACCTGATCGACCGCCTGCAAGCCCTTTATAAAATCGGCATGGAGCGTTTTTTAGATCAGGATATTGTTTATATCAGTAACGACCAGATAGACAACGCCTTTTGGGCGGTCAAGCAAAAACGCAACGCCACCAAAGCCCAAATTAAAGACTATTTCCGCCAGCTGAAATTTTTCACCAACAACGACTTTGGTTTTATCGATGTACACAACGAAACGCTGTTTTATCAAAATGCCAAAGTGCTGCTGGAAGTCGTGCAGATGTGGCAAGACTTGCGTCTGAAAGATCAGGAGCAAAACCAGTTTTTAGGCGATATGTTCGAGTATTTTCTCGATCAGGGCATTAAACAATCGGAAGGGCAGTTTTTTACGCCGATGCCGATTTGTAAATTCATTCTCATGTCCTTACCTTTGGAATCAATTGTCAAAGACAGTACCCAAGCTCCCAAAGCTATTGATTATGCTTGCGGTGCAGGGCACTTTCTTAATGAATTGGCGGCGCAACTCAAACCTTTTATCAGCCAATACAAGCAAACCGAAGCCAAAGTGTTTTTCCAGGAAATTATCGGTATTGAAAAAGAATATCGCCTGTCCAAAGTCGCTAAAGTTGCGGCGTTTATGTACGGACAGGAAGGCATAGAGATTCTGCACCACGATGCTTTGGATCAACATCCCAAAGTGCAAAAAGGCAGCTTTAATATCCTTGTCGCCAATCCGCCTTTTGCCGTGGAAGGTTTTCTGGAAACCCTGCCCGAAGAACAGCGCGAACAATACGCGCTGACGCAAACCGTTACCGATGTCGCCAACAACCGCAATATTCAATGCTTTTTTATCGAACGGGCCAAACAACTGCTTGCGCCGGGCGGCGTAGCGGGGATTATCGTGCCGTCGTCGGTATTGTCCAATTCCGACAGCACCCACACCGGCAGCCGTGAAATCCTGTTGCAATATTTCGATATTGTCGCACTGGTCGAACTCGGTAGCGGCACCTTTGGCAAAACCGGCACCAATACCGTGGTGCTGTTTATCCGTCGGAAACCCCAGCTGCCCGAACCCGCCGAGCATTACCGCAACCGCGTGGAAGACTGGTTTGAACTCTCTACGGAAGACGCGCCTGATGAGGACATGGAAACTTATCAAGACCTGCACTTGATTAAAAAATATTGCCAGCATATCGCCATACCGTTTGAGCACTACCAAACGTTGTTACACGGCGAACCGTCCGTTGAACTGTTAGCGTGTGAATTATTTCAGGATTACAAAAAGGATTTTGACCATTCAACTGAAATTAAAAACTTGCTTGAAAGTCACCGAAAACAATGCAACGGCTTAGAGAAAGCCCTTTATGCTGAAGTTAATAAAGAGCTGAAGGTTACTAAAATAAAACTTTCAGACGCTGAAATTAAGCAAAAAGTAGATGCATCCCTTCCAAATAAATTAGGCGAATTAAAAGCAACACAAAAACATGAGCTCAAAAAACGCTTTTTAGCCTATTTGCAAAAAATAGAAAAAGATAAGCTGTTTTACTTTGTATTGGCTTATAGCAATCCGCAACAAGTGCTGGTCGTTAAAAGCCCCAATGACAACAAGGAACAAAAGCAGTTTTTAGGTTATGAATGGTCGGCGGCCAAAGGCAATGAAGGGATAAAGTTGACTATTGACGCACAAGGCAAGCACTTTACAGCGTTGTATGATCCAGAAAACCGCTACAACCCGGACAAGATTAACGCCCTGATTCAGGAAAATTTTTCAGCTAATGCGGTTGCAATACCTGAAACGCTGCAATCGATTGCTTCTACTGCTCACCTAGTCGATTTACTCGACTTTTCACGCAAGGATTTTGACAAGCATATTAGTTTGTCGGTTAAGAAAAATGTCAGTATTGAAAGCAAGTGGGAGTTGGTCAAGTTAGAAAATCTAATGAAAATTGTCAGAGGGGCGTCACCACGACCCATAGATTACTACCTTACAAATGATGAAGCCGGAATTGCCTGGATTAAAATTGGCGATGTCAGCAAAGGTTCAAAATACATCACGCAAACAGCGGAAAAAATCACTGTAGAAGGCGCAGAAAAATCAAGGACGGTAAAAGAAGGCGATTTTGTTCTTTCAAATTCAATGAGTTTTGGCAGACCTTATATTTTAAAAATATCGGGTTGTATTCATGATGGTTGGCTTTTACTGAGTAATTTTAGCGAGAAAATCAATAAGGATTACTTGTACGAGGTTTTATCTTATGAAGATACACAACTTCAATTTACCGAAAGCGCAGCAGGTGGGGTTGTGCAAAACTTGAATACTGGAAGGGTCAAAGCAACCAAAATACCCGTACCGCCTTTAGAAATCCAAATCCAAATTATGCAGGAATGTGAAGCGATTGATGAGGAAGTGATTGCGGCGCAGGCAAGTATGGAGCAAGCAAAAACCGAACTAAAACAACTTTTAAAAAATAATAAGTTTTCTTTGAAAAAACTGGAAGAAGTTGCGGTAAGGGTATCGGAGCAAATTGACCCGAATAACTACCAGGGCGAGGTTAATTATATCGGTTTGGAAAATATAGAAAGCCAAACAGGTAGATTGGTCGGTGGTATTCGAGCCAATTACAATCAAATAAAAAGTGCCAAAACGTGCTTTAAAGTCAACGATGTGCTTTATGGCAAATTACGCCCGAATTTAAACAAAGTTTATCTGGCCAAAGAAGAAGGCATTTGCTCTACGGACATATTGGTTTTTCGTTTTGAAAATGAATTTTTAGCGCAATATTATGCCCACTATTTACTTTTCGATGAATTCAACAAGGAAGTTTTACAAGGTGTAAAAGGCCAGCAATTACCGCGTACCTCGTGGAAGCATTTATCCTTTATTAAGGTTCCGTATTCCAACGACCTTGCCGCCCAGCAACAACTTATCACCGAAATATCAGCCCACGAAGCCAACATTACCGCCGCACAAAAAATAATCGACGAAGCGGCCAGTAAAAAACAAGCCATCTTGAAGCAGTATTTATAGGAAAAGAGAATGCCTGAGATTTGTCGATTTTACGGAATTATTATCAGGATGTTTTTGATTGACCGCGAGCATCCTCCGCGTCATATTCATATCAAGTATGGCGAGCATGAGGCGGTGATGGAGTTGATAAATCTGAACATCATTGACGGGAGTCTTCCTAAAAAGTGCCGCCAGCTAGTCAGGGAATGGGCAGAACAGCACCAGGATGAGTTAATCGAAATGTGGGATACTCAAAAATTTCACACTATTCCCCCTTTGGAGTAAAGAAAATGAAACTCAAACATTTTGAACGTTACGAGGGTTACCGTTTTTTGCTAACTTTTGAAAATGACGAAGTCAAAGAGGCTGATCTAGCTGATTTGATTGGTCATCATGTCCCACCGGATGGTTTAAATACTGCCCGTATAGACCCTGAATGGGGATGCCTGGAATTTAATGGCGGCAAGGTTGATGTAGAACCTAAGACGTTATATCGGTATGTAACTGGTAGCCATTACAAAGAGGTTGCATAACCCTAATAAATAGCCTTGGTAGATGCGCTGTTTATGTCCGTCATTGCAGTATTCCGATATAGCTACGGATTTTGGCATTTTCCGACGCATCATTGAACATACTCATTCATCCACTATTTTGAAGCCGTTGTTGCACCTTTTGGAACATAATCATTATCTATCGGTATTCCCAAACCACTATTTGCTTGGTCAATTCCCTGCTGGATTTTTTGTTCCAATTCCTGGTTTATTGAGGATTGATTTTTAAATCTTAAAAACTCTATAAAATGCAAAACTTCTAAAGCCAAGGGCTCTGGAAAATCCTGTACCCCTGATAAATTTTTTCTGCTGTATTCATGATATTAACTTCGTAAGTTAATTCTATTTTGTCAGCGTTGTGTTGATTGGCGGTTTGCTGCGCGAAACTGCCTTACAAGCTAGCCTTAACGATTCTCAACTTCCCACCCCTTGCAGGCCAAGGCAATGTGATATGGAACAGGGCGGGCGCCGGTTCCGTAGGCGCTCATGGTGCGTGTCGTCATGTCCAATGCTCGCGCTGCATCGGCCAACGACAGTCCGTTACGTAGCCGCCAGGCGATGAATGTGCGGGTGTTTTCGTCGGTGGACGTTTGAAGCAGCGCTTCCAGCCATAAGGTATCGGCGCCGATTTGAATGTCAAAGTCTGTCCATTCGATCGTCCAACCTATGCTGTTTGTGAGCCGCACCTTGGCAAAGGCGGCTGGATCGCGTAAAGGCGCAAGGCCCGGTTTGGCGAAAATAGCTTCCCCCTTATCCACGGTCATTATGCAGCCGTTAATAAAGGTCATTTTTAGTTGATAGTTAGGTAAAGGTTCAACCGCTGCTAGGCGGGGGCGCTTCATTGATGCCACTTTTTCCATTCCTTGATTAATTCATTACGGTTTGCCGTAACCCACGCCATGACTTCATCGCGCAAACCGCGCGGAAAAGTGCCTTCACAGGCCAGGGTTTGCAGGTTAATTAATACATCAAAACTGCCGCCGACCAAGTGCGCATGCATCGGCGGAGAGTCGTCCTCTCGTACCTCAAGTCGGTATTTGTTGCGAAAGAGTTGCTTGGTAGTCATGTTCCAATAATATGGAATAATTCTAATATGTCAACCGTCGCGTTGTGAGAGAAGGCGATTAAAAGTGCGGTTTAAACTCAAGGGAAACGCTCACTCTCTGTACTAATCGGCCCATTGTCATTCCGGCAGGGATTCACCTCCGGGTTGATGAAAAAGCTGTTTCAGGCGAATTTGCGAGCGGGTAGACGGGGATGTGCGTATGGAAAAAACAGCCTTGCACGATTAACAAACGGGGTGATTGATCTATGCAATGCAGCTTGATATTGTCCTCAATGACTTATCGGCAACTGCGCCATGCAGTCGTGGCTCTGTCGGGATGACGCGTTGTGCCGATTACATTGCCTGGATTCAACTCATAAGCGCAATAGTCGGGTCAGCCCGACCTTGCGTTATTCAACCGCATTGCCCATTTGGGAGGGAGCAATCCCTTTAAGCCAGGCCTTAACTGACGGTTGCTCGGCTTGGCCTTGCTGGTTGATAAAGGTAAACGGCACAGAAACCAGCGCCATGCCTTTGTTGATCTGAACCGCGAAATGCAAATGCGGGCCGGAGGAAAAACCGGTGTTGCCCGAATAACCGATCAATTGTCCGGCCACCACAGCCAAGCCCGGATAAACCTGGGCTTTCTCCAGTTCCAGGTGGGCATAAATCGCCATAGAACCGTCATCGTGCAAAATCCTGATGTTGTTGGCCTCGGAGCTGTACGCCTTATTGGTGCCGCCTTTATAAAAATCATCCTCGGCTTCCAGGACTATGCCCGATCTGGCCGCATAAACCGGTGTGCCAACCGGCATGACTATGTCTACGGCATATTTGTTTTGTTCGTCGGTATGGCTAAAACTGCCGCCGAAAGCCTGGGAAATTTGAAACGCTGTATTGGGCGCTACCGGTGGCCAATAGCTTGCATTAGCGCTGTAATGCGCTAAAGGGCTACCGATGATATAGCTGTATTTAAGTGCAAGCCGCCATGGTTCATGCTCATTGATGGCATTGATCTGGAAAAGACTGTCCGATTTTCCAGATTCGATAACAAACCGCTTGGGCAGGTCGGGCGTAGCCTGGACATTGTTTCGTTCGGAAAAATCGATTTCAACTTCCACGGGACCGGCATAATCATTACGGATATAAAACTGCGGATGCCGCTCTTCGCCCGACTGCAATAGCCAGAGCAATTGCTTGGTCGCCGGCTTAAGTTGTCTCACTTCAAGTTGTTTTTGCTCAGTTTCCGGCGGCTTGTCGGTAAAATGCAATATGCCTTGCTTGTCCTGAAATTTATAAAGTTTTTTGCCAACGGCATTAAACGAACACAGCGACAATACTATAAAAATTAAGAGTGATGTTTTCATGGGTTGCGTCATATGGAAAAAGAATATGCGCGGTAATACCGACCTTTAATCTTCAGGTTGGCTGGGGAAATAAGGGTCGGCGATCAAAATCGGGATAAACAGTGCAATCATTACCGCAATCGCAATAAACGCGGGGTTAATAATGCCTGCCAACCAATAGGCTATCGCACTCCCCCAGACCATGCGCATCGGCCCGGGCATTTTAATGATTTTCAAAATAAGCTCCTTGGTAAACAGGGTTGTAGGGCTTTCCGCTTAAGACGGGGCAAGCGTCAAGGCTTAACCTTAAACTATGCCTAGCGTTTTTGGTATTATGACAGCTAATTTCAATGAGCGTTCATTTACAAAAGACGATCATAAGCCGATTTTGAAAATAAAACATGCAATATTCAAACAGTAACTATTGGGATTTTGGCGCCCCAATTGCGGGTATTTTACTCACCTTATCTTTTGCTCCTTTTGATTATTCCTGTTTGGCGCCGGTCGCGTTGGCGTTTTTGTTCGCCTGCTGGCAGAATGGTTCGGCTAAGCGCGCGGCCATGCGCGGCTATTTATTCGGCCTGGGCGCGTTCGGTTCAGGCGTGTCCTGGGTCTACATCAGCATGCACGATTTTGGCGGAGCCGGTGTGTTTGAGGCGAGTCTGCTGACCGGTTTGTTTTCCGCTTTTTGGGCATCGTTTCCGGCCTTGGCCGGTTATCTTTCGGTAAAAACAAATCCGGTAAATAAGGGCTCGGTTCGGATTCTGTTGATGCCGGTCATCTGGATACTGGTTGAATATCTCCGGGGCTATTGGGTGCTGAACGGGTTTCCCTGGCTGCATATTGCCTACTCCCAATTGGCGACGCCTCTGTCCGGATACATACCGGTATTGGGCGTTTACGGCACCGGTTTCATCGCCGCATTAACGGCTTCAATGGCGGTAGAAATTTTGTTTGGCAGCAAAAGATTATTGCCGATAACGGTGCTTATCGTCTTATGGGGAACCGGCGGCTTGTTGCGTAATCAAACCTGGACGCATGAAATCGGCCAGCCCCTTCGCGTCTCCATGATTCAAGGCAATATAGCGCAGGATCAAAAGTGGCGGCCTGAGAATAAAATCAACACGCTTTTAAAATATAAAAAGATGACCGAAGCCCATTGGGATTCCAATATCATTATCTGGCCGGAAACTGCGATTCCCGCCTATCTGGATCAGGTTAACGACGCCTTTTTAGCGCCTCTCGGTAACGACGCCAAGCTGCACAATACCGATTTAATCATCAGCGTCCCGGTACAGGAACAATCCCCGAGCAGGAGCTTCAATGCCGTGATAACCCTGGGCAAGGAACAAGGCATGTACCGTAAAACCCATTTGTTGCCTTTTGGCGAATATCTGCCGCTACAGCCTTTATCGGGTTTTGTGCTGAACAAGATAAATATAAGACTGGGGAATTTCACGCCGGGGGCGGTAGACCAGCCTTTGTTGAAAGCGGGCGGCTACCCCTTCATAACCTTGGTCTGTTATGAAGACGTATTCGGCGATGTGAGTAGCCGGGGGTTACCGGACGCGGCTTATCTGGTTAATGTGACTAATGACGGCTGGTTCGGCAATTCGATAGAACCTCATCAACATCTGCAAATGGCAAGAATGCGGGCGATGGAAACCGGGCGCTTTTTGTTGCGTTCGACAAATACCGGAGTGACGGCTGTTATTTCGCCAAAAGGCGAGATTATCAATCAGGCTCCGTTGTTTCAGGAAGTAGCGCTAACCGGAACCATAACGCCGATGGGCGGCATGACGCCCTATGCCAAATGGGGCGACAAGCCGGTTATTGGACTAATGGTTATTTTGTTGTTGGTTTTGATGGGTTGGGGCAAAAGAGGTAGGCCGGGCTAAGGCCATCCAAGGGGCGTGCCGGAAACGTTGCCGCTCGAACCGGCGTTTCCGGCCTGCAGGGCTGTTTTACTTATTCTCCGGATTCTTCTTTAGCCTTCTTCGATTTCCATTTCGAATAGAAGTAGGCCCCACCCGAGATGACCCCGGTAACCGTTGCGGCAGTCCCGATGATCGGAGCTGCGGTAACGATCAAAGGTGCGCTCGTTATTCCAAGAGCGACACCTATCGCACTGAATCCGGTGGGTGTAGCCAGTGCTGCACCCGCCGCTACAATACTGGAAGTAATACCTAATCCCATCGACACGGTTTCTACTTTGTCGGCAACTCTCTTGTGATTTATTCGAGTTTTCATTTTCACGTTCAGGTTCTCCAAATCCGAGGGCTCTCACAAATCGGTGATGCTTATCTAAAGCTAAATATTTTACCTCCCTTCTTAATGATTTGGGAGCGGGGCGGGGTTTAAATCCCGTCCGGCAGAGCGTTTCCTTACTAAACAGCAAAGCGCATTGGTTTATTCAAAATCAAAACCCGCTTTCCTCCAAGCCTTTGCGCCTCCTTTAAGATTAGTTAAGTTATCGTAACCTAATCCATGAAGAGACCTTGCCGCAGCATTTCCCATCGGGCCGCCTTCGCAATACAGATAAATGGCGGTGTGTTGGTCTTTTGGAAATTTGTCTTGGTATTTCTCGATCTCGTTATAAGGAATAAAAAGATCGGTACCTTTGATGTGCTTTTGTTCGGGCGTGTGAACGTCAACCAGGAATATATCCTCATGTTGCATGATTTGGTTCAATTCAGCCGCGGTTATCGCTTTCAAATAATCAGGCTCTTGAAACGTACAGCCGCTTACAATGAAGATAACGGCTAGGATGTAATGGCGTTTTTTCATAGCTTAGACCTCGAAATTCAATTGCTTTGAGATAATTGGGGAGGAACGGAGTTTAAACCCCGTCCCAGGCGATTATCCATGATCAGGGCGCGTTCGCAAATTCCGATCGTTGTCCGGCAGAGATCAATTATTGCCTCAAATCCTTAACAACCCGCACCACTTCCTGATCATCGGCGATGGTTTCGATGCTGAAACCCAGCTTGGTAACCAGCGACAACATAGGTTTGTTAATCGCCAGCACCTCGCCTTCAAAGAAGGATATGCCTTTGGATTTGGCTGTTTGCAGCAAGGTTTTCATCAGTCGGGTGCCTATACCCATGCATTGGCAATCATCGGCAACGACCAGCGCAAATTCCACCGAATGACCGTCCGGGTTGACCATATACCGACCCACACCCAATTCATTCGGCATGTTTTCGTCTTCGGTTACCGCAACAAAAGCCATTTCGCGGTCATAATCGATTTGGGTGAAGCGCACGATCATTTCCGGCGTCAATTCCTGCAAAGCCTGCATAA
>Ga0207975_100744_pt1 | contig 13404 bp, 10 predicted proteins | sample LakWasMe91_HOW11_2_FD_183913 | JGI IMG/M metagenome (GOLD analysis project Ga0207975, IMG submission 183913) | Freshwater sediment methanotrophic microbial communities from Lake Washington under simulated oxygen tension - Sediment Metagenome... | ecosystem: Environmental > Aquatic > Freshwater >...
ATTAATCTGCAAGGCGAATTGATCTATGATGAGTTTGAAAAACTGATCAGCGATAAAACCAAGCTGGTTTCCGTGGTGCATATGTCCAATGCGTTGGGCACGATCAATCCGGTTGAAAAGATTATCGCAGCGGCTCATGCCAAAAATATACCCGTTATGCTGGATGGCGCGCAGGCGATTCCGCACATGTCGGTGGACGTGCAGGACTTGGATTGCGATTTTTATGTTTTTTCAGGCCATAAGCTTTATGCGCCTTCGGGCATAGGCGTGCTTTACGGCAAGCAGGCTTTACTGGAAGCCATGCCCCCGTATCAGGGCGGCGGCGATATGATCCGCAAAGTCACCTTTGAGGAAACCGAATATAATACGCTGCCCTACAAGTTTGAAGCGGGTACGCCGAGCATTGCCGATGTAGTCGGCTTGGGTGCGGCCATCGATTATCTAAATGCAATCGGCATGGATAAGATCGCCGCCTATGAAGCCGAGTTGCTCGACTATGCAACCGAAAAAGCCGGACAGATTAAGGGGCTTCGGATTATCGGCGAGGCCGAGCATAAAGGCGCCATTTTGTCTTTTGTGCTGGATAAAATTCATCCGCACGATATCGGCACCATGTTGGACAGCTTAGGTATCGCGATCAGGGCAGGGCACCATTGCGCGATGCCGGTCATGGACTTTTATCAGGTCCCCGCGACCGCAAGAGCATCCTTCGCAATGTATAACACCAAAGAAGAAATTGACGTTTTAATGAAAGGCATAGAGTCCTTGATTGAGGTATTTGGCTGATATTTTCGTAAGCTACGATCAATCGTTGTTTATAATGCAATTATTGAATGTTTTTGATGGCAAATTTTCACTATGTATAGTCCTTTAGATAACAAAGACATTGAAAGCGAATTGAGTCACGCTTACTTGCATGCCGTAGCTTCTGCTGTTGGTGTAACTTGCGATCACACAAATAGACATGTAGATAATCGAGGCATTGATGCTACTTTGACCTGCTGGGAACATTTTAAAGACAGCTATAAGGAAGATGTAGATTTAAAAGTACAATTAAAGGCTACAATCAAAGAGACATCAAACACCGAATCGCATTTCTCCTATTTTTTTAAAGGTGTAAAACAATATGATTTTTTGCGAGAAGAAACTAAATGCCAACATCGTTTATTAGTCGTGCTGTTTTTGCCCTCTAATCAAAAAGAGTGGTTAAATGTGAATCCAGAACAATTGATCTTAAAAAATGCTGCCTATTGGGTCAGTCTGCGCGGTGCAGAGGCTTCCAGCAATAGGACAGGTACAACAGTTTATCTCCCAAAAGATCAAGTACTGACGCCTGATAATCTGCTCGCCATATTCGGAAAATTATCAAAAAATGAGCCATTGAATTATCTACCGCCGTTATGAATAAAGATTTTTTCGAAAACATTGCGCCCACCGATTTAAAAGATTTCCTGAAATCGAGAGGTTGGCGTTTAATTGATGCCGCTATTAAAGACGGTTTATATGCACTTAATAATGATCAATATAAACGTAGGCAATTAATTTTTCCTATTGATGATAGTGCCGTTGATTACACAGATTGTGTAGAGACGGTTATTAGTAAATTGGTAGATATGGAGAATATTTCGTTTCGTACTCTTATGGCAGAGTTATCAGAAATGAAAGATGATGCCATCGGTTTTCGCATCGTCGATCATCGCAATGAATCGGCTTTCATCCCGCTTAACTATGCCGTAAAAGCGATTAATGGCGCTAAAGATATGTTGTTGTCTGCGGCATGTAGTGTATTAAAACCGCAAATTTATCATCCAAAAATGAATCGGCGGGAAGCATTACAACTAATAGATAAATCACGTTTTAGACATACGGAAACAGGCAGCTTTATTATTAGTGTATCCACGCCTGTCAAAGCAATGGATTTGCAGGCGGATGTTTTTGAAAATGCTCCTTTTGTACGGCAAGCGACATTAATTATTAATAACGCGGCTTCCCAGTTAGTTGAAGCCATTCAAACAGACAGAATGGAACATCTGATAGCAACTGTAAAAGAGGAGTCGGTACCATACTTGTCATCTAATATGTGCAAAGCTTTAATAAATTTTCAAGATGAAAATGATCAAGCGGACTTGTATCTAAATTTCAAATGGGCAAGCATTATTAATAAACCATTAAATGCTAAAAATTCAATCAAAATACAACACGATTACTACAGTCGCATTGAAGAAATTCGGCAAGAATTGAAAAACCAAGAGAAAGATAAAGAAGATACTTTCTTTGGTACAGTAGAAGCATTGGCTGGTGATTTAGACGAAAGTGAACAGAGAGCTGGGGATGTCATATTAGACCTTTATCAACCAGAAGGAAATATCCGCGCAAGAGTAAACTTAAAAGCTGAATGGCATAATGAAGCAATTGAAGCTTATAAAAATGCTGGACAGATTATTGAGGTCAAGGGAAAGCTCGTAACGGGTAACCAACCCAGGATAATGAAAGACATTACTTCATTTAAAATCATAAACTAACTCAAAATATAGTTGTCAGCTGAGTTTCTACCATCAATGCCAGTAAAAACTTTTCATTAAAAACCTTTCACGGAACAAATAATGTTTGATGATTTACGCGACCTCTATCAAGAGGTGATATTTGACCACAACCGTAACCCGCGCAATTTCCGGGTCATGGAAAATGCCGACCGTAAAGTGGAAGGCTTTAATCCGCTGTGCGGCGACCGCCTGACTTTATATTTGAAAATGGACGGCGATATGATTACCGATGCCAGCTTTCAAGGCTCAGGTTGCGCCATTTCGACGGCGTCCGTTTCGTTGATGACCGAGATAGTCAAAGGTAAAACCGAGCAGGAAGCCGAAGACTTGTTTAAAACGTTTCATGAAATGACCACCGGCAAAGATGAACAAATCAATCTTGAGGCGGTCGGCAAGCTGGCGGTATTAGCCGGTGTGCGCGAATATCCGGCGCGGGTTAAATGTGCGACATTGGCCTGGCATACGCTGGATGCAGCCTTGAAAAACGAACAAAAATCCATTTCTACAGAATAATAATTCACCACGAAGGCACGAAGAACACGAAGATCTCTTCATGCTCTTTGTCGGTAATTAAGCCATGACCACAGAAGCTTTATCGCGAAAATACGCCGGAAAACTGGCCGTACTTTACCAAGGGCAGGGCGATAGCCTGTCGTTCCAGCAGCTTGCGGAAAGATTAGGCGTTCCTTTGTATGAGTCGCTTAATAGAGATAGCCCGGAAGAATTCTTTCTAACTTGGCGCGATGGCTGTTTAAAACTACTCGATAAAGAGCTGCTTAAAAAAGGCGGCTTGGCCGTCGATATAGAGCCGCGCAACGGCGAACAGCGCTCATGGCCTGCGCCCAAAGACGGTGCGTTGGCCCAGGCGCTGGGTCGCAAAACCAGAACCGTTGTCGATGCCACTACCGGTTGGGGGCAGGACAGCCTGCATATCTTTCGCATGGGTTACGAACTGCTCTGTATCGAGCGTTCTCCCGTTATGGCCGAATTGCTGGCCGACGGCTTTGCCCGCTTGGCGCAAGAGGACTGGACGCAACGGCTTAATCTTGAGCCTCCCCAGTTGCTACAGGGTAATGCCATTGATCTGTTAGCCGGTTTGGAAGTCCAGCCGGATTGTATTTATCTTGATCCCATGTTTCCGCCCAAGCGTAAAAAATCCGCTTTAGCCAAGAAATCAATGATGGTATTGCGCGACCTGCTGGGTGATGATCAGGATAAGGAGCAGCTTTTCGAGGCCGCTTTAAATGCAGCCGGAAAGCGGGTGGTGGTAAAAAGTCCTGATTACGCAGAACCCTTGGGCGGCAAGCCTAGCCAAAGCTTTCAGGGTAAGTTGTTGCGCTATGATGTGTATTTGAAAGGATAATATAGGCGAAAGGCGAAAGGCGAAAGGCGAAAGGCGAAAGGCGAAAGGCGAAAGGCGAAAGGCGAAAGGCGAAAGAAAGACGTGGCTACAGTTAATTCGCCGGATTTAAAACACAATGATAACGGGTAAACAATGTCGGATTGGATAGATGTAATTGATGAAAACGCTTTGGCGAATGGCGAGAACATCGTCGTCGATGTCGATGGTACGAATGTCGCGATCTTTAAAATCGACGGTCGATTTTATGCGATTGAAGACGTCTGTACCCATGACGGCGCGGAAATAGCCAGCGGCAGACTGGATGGCGACGAGATTATTTGCCCTCGTCATGGCGCGCGTTTTTGCGTGAAAACCGGCGCAGTAAAATCCCCGCCCGCCTATGAAAACATCGACTGCTTTCCGGTCAGAATCGAAAACGGTAGGGTACAGGTCAGGGATAATCGTTGGGATTAATTTTATTGATGTCCTTCAAAACCGCGCATCAAAGCGTTGCAGAGTAAAAACATGGAAAAATGGATAGCCTATGCCATCATCTCGATGGTCTTTGCCGGTTTTACCTCGGTGGTTGCCAAGATGGGTTTGGCGGGCATTACCGGCGAACTGGGCCTGATCGTCCGCACCTTGTTCGTCAGCATCTTCGTGCTGGGATTTGCCGCCTTCGCCGTGCCGGTGCAGGAACTGGCAACGTTAAACCGCATGAATCTGCTGTGGCTGGGCCTGTCCGGCGTGACCACCACGCTGTCATGGATTTTCTATTACAAGGCGCTCAAGATCGGTGATGTAGCAACCGTCGCATTGATCGACAAAGGCAGCGTGGTGGTCGCTATATTGCTTGCTTGGCTGTTGCTCAAGGAGGTCATTACCTTGCGCATCGTCCTGGGCGCGGCGCTGATTATCGCCGGGCTATTGGTGATTGCTAAAAAATCGTAGTTGGTTGTTGTTTTAAATCTTCCGAAGAACTTTCAAATTCAGGCAGCGTATCGGCCTGTTGTCAACACGGGCTCTAAGCCAGCTAAGATCAGCTAATCGTATGCGTTATGGATAATGGGAGTCGTGATATTTTTGAGCTCGACACTATCGCTATTAATTTATGCTGATTAACGCTATAGTAGAGTTGCCTGTGTATTTGATACTCATCAATAGGTTAGCTATGTTGGCGCGTATCAATAATTGCGAATAATGGGTTGCTTTCGCTAACTCATAATCCTAACCAACTTAGCAAAAAAATAATAATAAGGAACTAGTTGTGGCTGAATTTCCAGAAAACAAATCTAACGCACTTCCTATTCCCGCACTAACGTCCATTGTAGTTGCATTGGCAGCCGTATTGGCGAATCAACTTAATCCCTTGGATAGTCCGCGACCAATAATACCCAACGACATTAGCGCTGAGTATGGCGATATTCAAGATGTCAATGCGCGATTGTGGCAGGATCCGTTTACGGCTATTTCGCAGCGGAGGACTGACGCTGACACAGCCGACAAAGTAACAGATGGCGGAAACAAAGAATGTTCCAAACTCGAACTAACTGGCCCAGTTGATAAAAAATGTATACATACGCTTAATGCGTTGATTAATTCGATTGTAGGCATGCCTAATAATCAAAACATCACTGTGCTTGGCATTATGGTACCCGGCGGTTCTTACGCGGAAAACATAGAGCATCGAAGGCGCACCCGTTATGCCGTGTTATCGGGTTTGGCGGTAAAAGGATATGCGCCTAAAGATCACGAACATATCGGTTATTTGGAAAACCTTATAGGGGGCAATTTGGCATTGATGCCTAAAAAAATTCCTTTTGAATGGTTTATTCCTGATAAAGACAATCAAGCCCCCGTCCCCGTGCTGGTTTTATGGTTAGATGACTCGGCTTTTTCTTCCATGCCTCATCCGTTGAAAGTGATTAGCGACTTTGTTAATTGTATTAAGAATCCTATATCCAGCTGTCAAGTTGATCCACAATCTCTGAACAAAGGGAACGATAAAGCGCCAAATTTAACGGTCAAAATTATAGGGCCTGCTAGTTCTGACACCCTGCAAGTAATGGTTAATGAACTTAAATGTCAAAGCTTCTGCCCAACTGAGTATCATTTTGAGTTCTACAATGCCGCTGCTACCGGTGATTGGCCGGGCATCAAAATTCCTCCCACTGAAAAAGAAGGTGCGGATACTTATAAAAAAACTTTTCTGACTTATCTTCAAACCAAAGACCCAAATACGACCTTGATGACTAGAACGAGTCTTACCGACTTTCAGTTAGCAGAGACAATAGCGGCAGAATTAAAGTTAAGAGATTTCAAAATAGAAAAAGGTTCGCCTTATCCACGCAACAATAAAGATCATATCGTTATCATTTCCGAGTGGGATACCATTTTTGGCCGATTAGGTCTGCCTAACGCTATGAATGAGCAACTCGTACCCATGGACAGCCATTGTTCAAAGAAAGAAATACGCGAAAATAATTGCAATTGGCCTTCGGATGTCAATTGGATTCATCCTTTCAGCTACATGCGGGGGCTGGATGGCATTATTCCAGGCGCAGAAAAGAAATCGGAGGAAGCTAAGGCCAATAAAGACAAAGACACAAACAGCAGCGCAGAAATTAACTTGGAAAGATCAGAGGGGCAGCATCAGCAGGACTATTTACGACGCTTGACGGCGAACATTAATGAAATAGAACAACAGTTAAAAAACGATAGTGAAGGTCAGATCAAAGCCATCGGCGTTTTAGGCAGTGATGCTTATGATAAGTTAATGATTTTAAAGGCGCTTAGGCCAAGCTTTCCCAAGGCTATTTTTTTTACCACGGATTTGGATGCGCGGCTCATGCATCCTAAAGAATTCGATGTAACCAGAAATCTTGTTGTGGCTTCCAGCTTCGATTTAAAACTTGCAGAAAACCTTCAAAAGTCTATTCCACCGTTTCGAGATAGTTACCAAACAGCGCATTTTTTTGCCACCCAGATAGCCTTGGATAATGTAAATGGGGAAAAATTAAATCAACGGCAAATCAATGCGATGCTTGGCAGGCCAAGATTGTTTGAAACAGGAAATAACAAAGCAATACCGTTGAATCCTAACAAGGATGATGATTCTTGTACAACGTTGCAAAATTGTAACAGTGTTCATCCGATCGCTCCCCCAAAAAACAAGAGGCTTGGGTTATGGGTTCAAACCAACCCTATCTGGATAATTTGTTTGGCCTGTTTTTTTAGCAAAAAATGCCGAACCTACTTAAAAGAACTCTATCAATTCGTTAAAGATTGTATAGCTTTCGATATACGTTTGTGCCATCTCATTTGTCCATATATGACTGCTAAGGTAGAACCAATAGCAGGACTGAAGAAACAATTGGCACTTTATTTGGTGCCACAGTTACTGATTTTGTTCGTGGTTGCTGCGACATTTTTTGTAGTTCATAGTGAAATTTTATTGGGTGATGATGGCGAGCCGTTTTTTTGGAACGCAGGCATCAGCGTATGGCCTTCAGAGATTATCCGCCTGTTTGCGGGAATATTCGGCTGCTTGTTTATAGCCAAGACGATAAACGATTTGAGCGCCGGAAATGAGGAGTTGGCAAAAAAATTCCACCTCAAGAATACATTCTCAACGATAAAGGAGGTCAATCAATCCAAGGCAGCAAAAGTTGTGATTTTGTGGGATGAGTATCTCGATGAAATCTTAAACCGGAAACACATGAACAAGATAGTGATGTTTTCTGTGGTGTTTTTTATTTTTGCGGGTTTGCTGATCTGGACATTCGGGTTGCCATCTGTGCCGTCCAGAGGCGAAGCCAGTCAGCTTGCAAACACTTTAGTGCTGGGTTTTAGTGTTCCAGTCTTTGTTATTCTGGTGATGACGGTGTTTGTTACAACTATACAAAGCGTAGATTTGATTACCCAATTGGGAGAGTGTGATTCTGTTTGGCCAGATAGTACGCTGGATAAATTTGATTTGATGTCTAATAACAAGGAGTTGACAAAACTATGCAAAAAACTCGAAGCAAATAAAAAATATCATCTGGGCGAATGGCTCGATATTAGATTCATCGCGGCCCATACTGAGTCGGTCGGAAAGCTGGTTTATTATCCTTTTATTATTCTGGCTTTGATGATTTTTGCCCGCAGTAAAATTTTTGATAATTGGGATATGCCGATCAGCTTGGTGCTGATTTTTCTGTCGACAGCTATTCTTACTTTGGGTAGCGCATTTTTTTTGCGACGAGCGGCTGAACGTGTGCGGCAAAATACCATAAAGAAAATTTCCAGCATGAAAATGGCACTGGCTTGCCAACCCGAATCCTATAGTCCAGCATGTAAAGCTATGGAAAAACAAATAGATTTAGCCCTGACACAAATACAGGAAATAAAAGAAGGCGCTTTTCAACCGCTCAGTCATGAACCTGCTTTTCAAGCCTTTCTAATACCATTCGGCAGTTTTGGAGGGGTTGCGTTGCTGGAAAATTTGGTATTATACGGGGTTTTATAACAGTACACAGGGATGACTAGCGCTGTAAGCATAAACCTCATTTTTTAAAAAGCCTTGGTGTTTTTGGGATTATAATAGCAGCGCTATTAAATCCGGCGCATACGAGCGCAGTTTTGGCGCGGTGATTTATCTTTTCAAACCAGGGTTTGTTTAGTTGCGCCGTGTTTTTTATGAAGTTGATTAGTGACTACTCGGCTCTAGCAAACACTTGATTTTGAACGTTATAAAACAAACAGTTTTGTTCAAAGCCAGCTTTGAACTCCGACAGCTACGCTTTCTGGAGTCCAAAGCTGGCTTTGGATACTTCAAAATCACCTTTGAAATTTAATAAAGCGCGAGTAGTTACGTTGATTATTGATAACCAATGATGATAAATAAACGGCAGACTAACCCAAACACCATAAAATCAACATCCAATTTAATACGTATTTACGGGCTGTTTTTGGTCATGCTCACAGGCTGTTCTGAACCTACCATCCAAAAGCTCGAAGGCCCTGCTCAGGGTACGACTTACCATATCAGCTACTGGGCCGAAGCGCCGGTGGATGATAAAGCCATCAAAGCCGACATCGAAAACGAATTCGCGGCCATCGATAAACTGCTGTCCAATTACCGCCCCGATTCGACCATTGAAACCTTCAATAGCGTCGAGAACACTGACAGTCAGGAAGTCGGCGGTGAAATCGTATCCTTGGTTAAAATCGCACGGGTCGTTAATCAGGCCAGTCAGGGTTGCTATGATTTAACTATCAAACCGTTGTTCGATTTATGGGGCTTTAAAGGCGATGCGCTGACGATTCCCAATGATTCGACGATTCTCGCCACGTTGAAACAAATCGGCATGGAAAAACTGGAAATCGTCGATGACACGCATCTGCGCAAAAAACAGGCCGACCTGAAAGTCGATTTGTCCTCTATTGCTCAAGGTTATAGCGTGGAACGGATCAGTAAGGTTCTGGCGCAAAAAGGCGTAACTAATTATCTGGTCGAGATCGGCGGCGAGTTGAAAACCAACGGTTATAAACCGGGTCTTCAGCCCTGGCGTATTGCCGTGGAAAGGCCGCTGCCGGAAGAGCGGACCATGCACAAAGTCGTTACCATGCCCAAGGACTCGCCGATTGCGGTGATGACTTCCGGCACGTACCGGCATTATTTCGACGACCACGGCCAGCGTTACAGCCATATCCTTGACGCCCGCAGCGGCAGGCCGGTTAGCCATAACCTGGTTTCCGTCACTGTTTTGATCGGCGACCCGGCGGTTGCCGACGCCTGGTCTACCGCTCTGCTGTGTCTGGGCCAAAAAGACGGCATGCAAGCGGCGAATACGGCAAAAATTCCCGCCTTGTTCATCGAGCTGCAAGGCAGCGAGCTTACTGAATCCCAAAGTGATGCTTTAAGCACTTTGAATACTCTCACTATACATTAACGCCCAGATTCTGAGTTATGACATTTAAAACCCGCAGTCACCGTATTTTTTCACGTTGGGGAAATTTGACGCTAGGTAACCCGGTTAAGGTGTTGTCAATAGTGGTTCTGCTCAGTATTTTGGCCTTGCAGTACACCGCCGGTCATTTGAGCATTAATACCGACACTGCCGAACTGGTTGCCCCCGATGCGCCTTTTCAGCAAAACCGCCGCAATTATGAAAAAGCCTTTTCGCAGGACTTGCACACGCTGTTGCTGGTGGTTGAATCGGATACGCCGGAGCTGACCAAATCGGCTACTAAACGGTTGCTGCGCCTGCTTAGCGCCAATAAGGATCACTTTAATTCGGCTTATATTCCCAACGATAATGAATTTTTTCGTCAGAACGGCCTGCTTTATCTCGATACCGACGAATTGCAGACCTTGTCCAACAACCTGTCGCTGGCTCAGCCGTTTATTGGCAGAATTGCCCAGCAACCCAATCTGACCGGCTTTTTTTCGATTTTTGAAGATGCCCTTACGTCTACCGACAAGACTCAGGTTGTACCTGTCGATTTAATTTCGTTAATCGATAAGGTTACATTGGCTTTGCATAAAACGATCAATGGCGAAAATGCTTTGATGTCCTGGGAGTCGATGATTGCGGAAAAGAAAGCCAATGCCAATAACGGCTTTATTATCGTCTCGCCCAAGTTCGATTTTTCGCAAATCCGTCCCGCCGAATCCGCGATTGATTCTATCCGTAAAGCCGTTGCTGAAATTCAGGACCCCAATTTGCCGGCCGTTAAGGTGTGGGTCACCGGCGAAGTCGGCTTGGAAGATGATGAATTGTCCGGCATGAGCACCGGCACGTTTACCGCCAGCATTTTTTCCATTGTGCTGGTGTTGTTTATTTTATTGGTGGCCTATCGCTCTATTTTGCTCACTATAGCCACGTTGATTACGCTTGCCTTGGGCATGCTGTTTTGCGGGGCGTTCGCGGCCTTTTCGGTAAGGGAATTAAACCTGATTTCAGTGGCTTTTGCGGTATCCAATATCGGCTTGGGCGTGGAATATGCGATTCATTTTTGTTTGCGCTATAGGGACAATCTGACCCATCATATCCATAAAGAGCTGGCCCTGCGTAGCACGTTGATCAGCACGGCGCCCTCGTTGTTATTGTGTGCGGGCACCACCTCCATCGGTCTTTATGCGTTTATACCGACCGATTACAAAGGCGTATCCGAACTCGGCCTGCTGGCTGGCACCAGTCTGTTTATCTGTCTGTTAATCACCTTGATCGCCTTGCCGGCGTTGTTAAGGGTTATCCCGGCTCCGGCAAAGTTCCAAGCAGAAGAAAGCGTCAACGGGTTGGCTAGATTGTCGGAAAAACTGGCATTCTTACCGCTCCATTATGCCAAACCGATTTCCATCGCAACTTTAGTTATCGCCGTTATTTCAATTGTGCTGACGTTTAACGTGAAGACCGATTTTAATCCGATTAACCTTCGCGACCCCAATACCGAATCGGTTATCGCGTTCAAAAATTTGATGAAGGACAAGGAAACCACGCCGATGACCTTGACCGTTCTGGCCAAGGATGAAAATAGCGCCAAGGCTTTGGAGCAAAAACTTTCGGCCTTGGCGTCGGTTGATAAAACCGTCAGTCTTTTCGATTTCCAACCCGCCGACCAGGACGATAAGCTGGCTCTGATTGAAGAAATGTCTCTGATGCTCGGCGCGCAAACACAGAATTTTCCGGCGCTAAAAACCGATACCGATCCGGTTCCCGGCATTCACCGTCTGATCAAAGCTATCGATACCGTCCTGCCTCAAAAAACCGATGCCCATGAGCGCAGCGTGTTAACCAATTTTAAGCAAGAATTGCAGGATATTTTGATCGAGCTTGATGCGCGGCAACAACCCAATCGGCGCATGTTCATTGAAAAAATCCAGACTACCTTGCTCGGTACATTACCGAGTCTAATGAACGAATTATCAGCAAGCTTCAATGCCGGCAAAGTCACTCTGGCCGACCTGCCGCCCGACATTAAGGACAAATGGTTGAGCAAGAACGGTTCGTACCGCATTCAGATATTTCCCAAAAAAGACCTGAACGATTTAGGCAGTCTGGAAGAGTTTATTACCGAAGTGCAATCCGTCGCGCCTGAAACCACCGACTTGCCGATCATGTATTGGGAATCTATGAAAGAAGTCATCTCAGCCTTTCAGGAAGCTATTGTGATCGCGCTGATCACCATCGCGCTGCTGTTGTTTGCTATTAGGCGCAATATTGTCGATACGGCGCTGGTCATGACGCCGCTGATACTGGCAGGGCTGTTTACTATGGCGAGTGCGGTTCTCACCAACACGCCGATTAATTTTGCCAACATCATCGCCCTGCCGCTGTTGCTGGGGTTGGGCGTTGACAACGGCATCCACATGGTTGAAAAGCTGCACCATTCGCTTTCCGAAGAGCAGAATATTTATCAATCCAGCACCGCCAGGGCTATGTTCTACGGCGCGCTGACCACGGCCTCCAGCTTTGCCGGATTGGCATTCTCGCCGCATCAGGGTATCGCCAGTATGGGCTTGATTATCACCATGGGCATATTCTGGATCATGGTTTGTACGTTTGTTGTTCTTCCTGCTCTGAGTAAGCTGGCGTTAAGGGTTCGAAATAATAACCTTACTCCCATTTGACTCAAAAATCGTATACTTTATAAGTTAACAAAACCGTAAAGGAAGGAGGGGGGATGACTTACAAGTGTAGGTTTTTTCATCCTCCAGTTTGCCCTGTAGAAACAGTCCAGCCTGTGTCTTCGATCCGAGGCAACACCGGCCATGCTTCCGGTCGTCCGGGCCTGACGGGAAGCAGTTGATGGTTGAGCAAGGCGGCCACAATCAAAGACCAACCGCGTTGAAAAATACCGACCAGCCGCCACCGTTTACCGCGCCGCCTTGCAGCGCCGGGAAACGCGGTTAGCGGAATGTCCAGCAATAGGTCCTCCTGAGCTTCCGCATCGCCGCCCACAGACAGCAACCACCACGTTGCGAGGGCAATCGCCATCCATAACCGTTCGGCACGTGCCGGATCGTTCATGCGTGTGTGTTGCCACTGCCAGCCGTTACTTTTGCTGTACTTGAAGCCGCGTTCGATCCAGGCGCGCAAGCCGTATCGACAGGCATCGGCGCTTTCGGGCGGTACGTCGGTCAAGATCAGCCACGGGTCTTGATGACCTTCGCCCCAAAAGGCTAACAGTGTGCAGCGCAGTTGCGTTTTCGAGCCGCTAAAGGCGATGCCGCGACCTTGCCAACGCATCCCCGGCTGAGAGCAAAAGTCTTTAAAGGGCCGCCAAAGCCGCTCGCCTTCGGGACGGAACGTGCCGCTGACATTGACGCGCAAGAACGGATGCCAACCCAAGTCGCCGATAGCCCGATACAACCACTTCGCATACAAACCGCGATCCGTCAGCACGATAACCGTCCCGTCCCGTGGCACCCGTTTTTGGAATTGCGCCAGCAACTTCAGCCATTCCGGCTTCCAAGCGTGTTTTTGTTGCGCTCTTAGCACTTTCCAGGCCACCGGCACTGCGCAGCCGCGA